>Ga0302300_1000195_pt1 | contig 49128 bp, 44 predicted proteins | sample III_Palsa_E1_1_FD_198756 | JGI IMG/M metagenome (GOLD analysis project Ga0302300, IMG submission 198756) | Peat permafrost microbial communities from Stordalen Mire near Abisko, Sweden - III_Palsa_E1_1 | ecosystem: Environmental > Terrestrial > Soil > Palsa > Peat permafrost | place: Sweden...
AACAAACCACATTAACAACAAACCACATTAACAACAAACCACATTAACAACAAACCACATTAACAACAAACCACATTAACAACAAACCACATTAACAACAAACCACATTAACAACAAACCACATTAATAATAAACCACATTAACAATGAGATATAATGTTATATGTTGATAGTTAATAATATGTAATATAATATTAGTTATATTTTACATGATGTGTATGTATGTTATCAATAACAACTTTGGTATTTAGTTACTTTACCTTATTATAAGGTAAACAAAAAGATGTATATACTTGTTCATATATATGTGCTAAAAAGTAATATAGTTATGCACCCCATAATCACGAAGGAACGTTAAATTGCCCATGTCATAGTGTCTCTCCAATGTAAGCTTTCCTGTTGAGTCCCAATTGTTACTTGTTCCATGAAGTACACCATTGTGATAATGAGTTTGTGTCATAATTTGTCTATCTGTACTGCCAACCTCGCACTCGTGCCACTTAGTACTGACACCATACTCTTTACCATGATTAAATTGTGTTGTTTCTTTCAATTGACCACTACGGTACCACTGTTCAACTGTACCATGGTATTCGTCTTTAATACAATGTGTTTGAACATGTAACAACCCATTTTCTCTCCAGCATTGATAAATACCATGTTTATGACCAAATCTGTACTCCTGTTTAGTATACATCCTATGAATATTACCATTGACATCAACATCATTATCATCATCATTAACACCATTGTTTTTAGTGTTCATCCACTGTATTAAAACACCATGTTGTTGCTGTTTAATATATGGCTTAGCACTGTATGTTGTCGTTAATGTTTTTATCTTCGTATCACTATTATTTTTATCACTACCATCCTTATCATCATGACCTTTATTAACATTAATACCATCATGATAAAATTTACTCTTGTGTTCATAGGTAATAATGTTAGCAAATGTATATTGTTTACTACTATTGATTAACAGCCATTTATTAAACAATGTGTTGTTATCAACAAACTGTTTGCTCAATAAGCAATATGGTAGTAACATTTGTATGTCAATCATTAGGTCATAGTTAAGTTGTGTCATAAATTTATGATGGTCACTACTCATGGTATCACACAAGACTTGTAACCGCCTAAGCATATTCTTCCTATTGCGGGTCTCAACATCATCATTGTTATTATCACTATCATGTTCATCAACCTTATCGTTCTCATTAATTTGTTCATGTTGACAATTATCATCAATGACATCATTGGCTTCATCTAATATATGTTTATTACACAATGCCAAATAGTCAAAATAATGTTGTATACTGTATTTAAGATACTTTTCATCATCCAAGTATTGGCACAAGTTGAATATATGATTGAAACACTCATAACTATTACAGTTAATGTTTATCTTATCACAACTATTGTTAATACACAACTTGTTGATCTTTTTACCTAAATACTCAACGTAATGTTGATATGCACTCATGTACTGTACCGGATAAGGTACCGTTTTTAAATCGGTATCATAAGATAACAAGTCACAAAAGAATTTGGAGTTGTACAGTTTATCGCAAATAGCAATATCTGCCATTTTTCTATTGTTTTATGTTACAATATCATATTATGTCACCATGATATAATTAACGACGAAACCAACACCATATCCACATCCAAATCTATATAGTTACTAATATATATTACACTTGCATACATTACAATAGCTAAATTTATGTTGTTTACAAGTAATGTTTATGTGTTGTTACTATTACTATAAAAAAATTCTATTAAACCAATAAACATATACAATAAAAATTATATAAACTATGAAAATAACCAGGTGAGCTAAGTACCATTACATGGCCATACGTGTAAGCAATGATCCACAATATCCATGTAGTTTATACATATAATTATTTGTTAATTACTAACATAATCAACATGGATATTGTGGATCATTGCTTACACGTATGGCCATGTAATTACACTAAAATGGCAAGTAATTAACATATAACACAACAGAAATAGTTCGTATCAAAACATCAGGATACATTGTTGTGTGTATACTAACAGTTAATGTTATCTTACATAACATTAAACGAATATTGTATATTATTATTATTATTATGTTACTGTAACATAATTAATATTGTAACTGACAAACTATTAAAGCATTTTGGGATACAATAATTTACTAACCATCTTGGGTTTAATAACCATGTGTGTAGTGACACTCGTATTTTAACTTGCCATCAGGTAACCATTCTCTACATAGTCCATGTTTCTTTCCTTTACGATAGTAACATTCTTCCTTCAATTGATGTTGTTTGTCATCAATGTTATTATATGAATACCATTTTCTATATAAACCTTCCCTCTTACCATCTATGTGATAACCAGTTTCAAGAATAATAAAATCAGGATGATCACGCCAAATGGTATAGATGCCATGTGGCAAACCATGTCTCCAACTGTATTCAGAACTTGGTAGTCCAGTATCTATAAACCACGAACGGTTAATACCATGACACTCACCAAATAAGTATGGTGTTTTTCTCTCTATATTACCATTTTGATACCATGCCAAATGTAGACCATGGAACCTTAAGTTCGTCTTACCAATTATTGAATATTGTGGTAGGAACGACTTAATTTGGTTATTGGGATAGAATAAACTAACATGTGTATATAAAATTATATTACCAAAACGGTAATTGGCGTCATGATTTAGTGATAACCATAAATCAAATAACACCTTATTATCCACATCCTGTTGTGACAATAACAAATAAGGACAATGTAATTGTATTTCTCTTGATAGGTCCAAATTCAAACTTGACATCACATCATTGTGAAACATTAACATACGCGAATTTAACATTGTTAATTTATCCTTAAATACATATTCATCATCTCCATATCCATTACCACAACAATCACCATTACCACAACCATCATTATCATTATTACTATTACCACCATCATTATTATCGTTAATACAACTTCTGTTACCAAAAATATTAAGGTCGGCAATAATATTGTCACTAACAAGAGTGTCAAAATACTGTTGTAGCACAACTTTAAAATATTCACTGTCATCTAAATATTGGTATAACTCAAAACATCGTTTTACCAATTTTATTGATTCTGTATACTTTATAGGTAATGTGTACCCTGGTACTGTTGTTATGTGTGATGATGTCAAATACCACATATAGTGATGATACACATCAGAATATTGATCAGGGAACAAAATAGTATCTACGTTCGTAGTGTTACTGTTATTACCATTAGTAAATTGTAACAAACCACAAAAGAACTTCGAATTTTTTAATTTACATAAGTTCACGGAGATTTCCATATTGATACATATATATGTAATTTAACATATAACAAAAAATATTATATACAACCAAAAAAATCACTACTAAAAAATCATCACTACAAATACAACTATGGTTTACCACTACAACTACATTTCACAAGTAAAATCACAATTATGAGCATGTGAGTATTTGTTAGTGGTGAAAACGAGAGATGTTTAATTTGATATCAAGTATAAAAATTCCATACTTATTCTTTATCTCTCTCTTTCTCTCATCCCTCCACTCTCTTCTCCTCTTCGATTATATAATCAACAGTAATTTTAACATGTAATTTTCCCTTCTCTCCTCTCTTTCTCTTCCTTTCCTTCCTATGTTTCCATCACAAATATTGTTACGATTACACAATATTTGTGTAGGCAAACTCCATCCACGATATTCGTGTGATTAGTAGTGTCAATAACTAAATAATTTAATATAGTATGCAAATGTAAATATACTTATATACTATACTTGTACATTTACATGATTACCGTAGACAGAGTTGCCCACACAAATTTTATATAATTGACAACAGATTTGACACATAAGTTTCCTTTATCCTTCCCTTCTCACACCCCCCAACCTTCTATCTCATTCACAATATTTCCAATACAATATTTCCAATACAATATTTCCAATACAATATTTCCAATACAATATTTCCAATACAATATTTCCAATACAATATTTCCAATACAATTATTATTGTTTATCATATACATTTATATATAGATATGTAAAAAACAATACATACATTAAATTTACTATTTATATGTAAACTGTTATTAAGTTGTTAGACAACAAAATATAATACTTTATAGTAAAGTATTACAAAATATACATTACCTTGATTATGTATATGTATATATATATATATACATAGTTTAATTATAACCATAATGTTATGTTAACGATGGGTATGTATCATGTTAATAATAACATACTTACATGTTAATTAACACTGTGAATTAAAAAAATGTACTACTTTATTAATATGTAAAGTACCTTTATTATAAAGTATTTTGATTATACATATATATGTATGTGGATAATTGATAATTTGATAAATTGATAAATTAGATAATAAGTGTATATGTTTTTGTATGGTAAAACGATTTGTTAATTGAAAGAGTACGTACTTGTATATACATAATAAACAGGTGCAAATCATATTAATTTTAAACTGATTAGAAAATAGTGTGACAAATCAAGACTTCGTGGACAAAAGTTAATAATAAACTGTAATAATTAACAGGTTATAAAATATTACATAGAAAGAAATGGAAATACTTAATTTGGATGACTTTTTAAGTAAAGGTGTAGTTGTGGGGCATGTTGGTTTTATCCCGTATAAAATACAAGATGATGGAAATGAACAAATACTTTTAGGAATGAAGGATGACAAGATTGCTATTTTGGGTGGTGGATGCAAAACATCATTTGAAGAGTCACCTCTCGCCTGTTTATCCCGAGAGATTGGTGAAGAGGTGCAATTTGATATCAATATTGATAATATCACAACGGTAACTTATACCAGTAAGGATAGTTCAGCACTAATGTGGTATCGGGTCGATACTTTTGCCCCCTTCTTTTCACTCAAATTTGGTGAGGAAATCAGATCGGTTAAAGTGTTTGATTGGTCACAAATTTGTGATTACAATAGTGATTTACATATTAATATGTTTGATGGTGCCCCTCAGTGGTTGACAACAACATTAGCTCGTGTTGTTGCTTTTCGCAACATGTGTTTCTTTCACAACATATGTTCACTTGAAGCATTACTAGTAAGCCAAACTGGTATTAAATTACCATATTTTACCACTGTATATCCCATTCCTTTGTTCGAACGGGTGACTGAGTCAGAATTTCGCAATTCTAATATGGAAGAGATGTTCATCATACCATTTAATAACAAACAAAATGCAAAACAAAGTGTATGGTTGACAACTCAAAAGAAGGGAAACAAAATGTCATTTATTAAACGTAAATGTCAAGATCAATGCAATTTAGTATTAGATAATGTATTGGATGGTATGTACCCACACATGGTTGAAGGTGGTAGATGTATCTACATGACATATTTAGAAAGAACTAAACCTGTAGGTTTTGTGTGGATACCGATGGTAAACACATTTAATAGATATGGCTTAACTGAGGTTGACTGGTCACATGTGGTGAACAAGAAGGTGAAAATTGACCCTCGTACCGGTAAGATGGTTCGTAGGTTAGTAGAGTTTTGTAATCGTTGGTCTCAATCATTAATGACTATTCACGATGATGGTAATAGTAAAAATAAGTGGAGAACTAAAGAGCAACGGTTAAAACAAGAGGAGGATCAAAAATTAGGTAAGGATGGTTATAATCATGCTGGTGTACAATGTTCACTTAATGATATTATTAGATACCAAAACATTGTGTATGAATTTCAAAATGAACATATGTTTGTGATTGAACAGATTCTAGATTATCGTGATCCTGTGATACCAGAATTTTACATTGACAACGTCTTTGGCTTCAACCCAAAGCCTTACTTAGATAGAAAGTACCCATTAATTCAAATGTATGATCAAATTAATTTTGGTGTACATGATAATGCAAACATTAATTACGTAGTTGATGACATTATTGAATGGGTAAGTATATCCTCCTACACCGAGACCAATTTTATCGACGTTGACTTGTACACCCAAATCCAAAATAAGATTCGTGATTACGTCCAAGATTGGGACATTCTTGTGACAAAGGAAACACAAGCATACCTTGATTACATTATTGTGTAGTACATCCCTCTCTCTCTCTTAACTCATCATCCTCATCCTCATCATCCTCATCTCTTTATAAAATTTCATAACAATAAACAAATAATACTTTCCTTGAAAGTATGAGTATAATCATAATATATCATGTATGTTATACAGTTTAAAATATATTCGAATATTTTTACATGTACATCATTAACATTAACAAATATATTTAATTACTATTAGTAATAATGTTGTATGTAAGTTGTTAATCTTATTAACAAATAATTTGTTTTGATATAGTTAGAAATATCAATGAATAATTATTCACACTGACCTCATGTAATTGGTCATAGTTTTAACACATGACTTTTCTTTCTTTTTCCATTCACCTCTTATTCTCTTCCCCTCCTCTCCCTTCTTCCTCTCTCCTTTTCCATAATATTGTTATTATTTACATAAAATTTATGTATTCAATTATCCACAACGATCATGTGACTATTTGAGGTGAATATACAAATTTATTAATATACAAATATATTTGTATAATCAAATAATTGTTGTGGATAATTGAATACACAAATTTTATGTAAATAATAATAATATTACCATAATTCCTTCCTTCCTTCTGTACTTCTGTACTTCCTTCCGTTATTAACATATAGATTATTACACTGATATTTGCGGATGGTTGGGGCCCACGCAGATTATGATAATAATCTGCGTATTTTTCTTCTCTTTCCTCTTCGTTTATATAAATAATATTATATAATAATCTGCGTAGGCCTAACCATCCGCAAACATTCATGTACTAATTATAGTAATTATAGTGATTATACTAATTATATTACAACATTTTTTCATTACTCTTTTCTTTCTATTCTTTCCCTCTTCTTCTCCTTCCCTTCTTTCCCCTTATCTTTTTATTTTACCATAATAAACTCATTACAAAGTTTTGTAATAGTAATATTAGTAATACTTTCAAGGAAAGTATAAATGTAAAACATTATAATTGTTATAATGTACAACTTAAAGTATATTTAATTACCATTATAAATGGTAATATTAGTATGATGAATGGAAGAATATATATGCGTATTATATATACTTACTATTGAGATGAGAACAAATTATACATAAAAAGATGTTAAATATAATAACTATTGTATATGCTAAATATATTGAGACATAGGATAGTATTATTTATATATAATTTCACCTACCAATGAAAAAGATGTTAAATTGTTATATATAAACAAAGTAAATAATAAAGGATATACATTATGTAAATGTATAAAATATTTTCCTGTGGTAAAATGAGTAAAGAAAGAGAAAGAGAGAGATGGAGGAAAAGAAGAAGAAGAATAAAAGAGTGAGAGAAGAGTGGTCATGGAAGAAGATGAATAAGTGAAGATGATGAAAGTAAAAACATATTGTGTGTTTTTATGTATTTTTATATGTTTGTATAATTTATTATGGGGATGACAATTGTTATTGTATGTGTTTATTTTACATATTACTCCCATAATGTGAGAGGAGAGGGGAGAGAGAGGGAGGGAGGGAAAGGGAGGGAGGAGGATGAGAGGTTATAAGATATTTTGGAGAGCTGGATTAACCAACAGTTAAATTAGTATACTGTAATATTTCATATATTATATGAAATAGATGATTTCGGATTATGAATATGTTGAATGTAATGCAGTTATGTATGTATAAAGTTTAAAGTGAAAGAATGTATATTTATTATTAATAGTAATTAATGTTATAAAAGTAATAACATGATATTATAAAACAAAAATAGTGGGATACTGACTAAAATTGTTACTACGCGTCAAGGAAAGAAAAAGATGCCTTCTGATAATGATTTACGTAATGCCTTGTGGTCCAGATATATCGATTGTCCAGATATGAAACAACAACCATGTTGGTGTTGCAGGACAGCTCAAATTTCCATATTAGACTTTCAAATTGCTCATGTTGTAGCCAAAGCTCACGGTGGAGACAAAACAGTTAACAATTGTAGGCCAACTTGTCCACAATGTAATACAGTATGTAAAACAGAAAACTTACTTGAATTTAAGAAGACACGTGGATATGAAGTTTTCCCGTGTCTAGAAAATAATTGTTTTAACCATGCTTGTAGCGGTTGGTTTTGTTACCAACATGTTCACTTACTTGATACACCTGAGTACAAACCAACAGGTAATAATGTCATTACTATGAAACGTATGAGAGAGATCAAAACACCAATTTGGAAACAGTTACTAAAAATGGAACAGACCAATAGTAAATGGTTAGATGAGTTACAATCACTAATCCTCAAGTTTCACCTTCCCGAGTATCAAAACAAAACTCAAAACCAGGGTTCAAGTTCACCGAACCAATCACAACATCAACCACAACCACAACCACAACCACAACCACAACAACATTCACAATCACAATCAAGGTCTAATTCATTTGAAGATACCAAGATGACACACTCATTATCACCTTCACTACAACCTTCACTACCATCGTTGACCCAGTCATTGACTCAAACAGTGACTCAATCGTTGCCTTCGTCATTATCACCACAATTATCATCGCCACGGTTGCCATTGTCATCACCCACGTCGAGACCACAATCTCCACCTTCCCCATCATCATCATCCTCCTCACCCTCACCTCCTCCACCATCTCTATCTTCACAATTGATCACTCATCTACCATTACCAGTTGTACATACATCCACTACCACTCGACAACATATACCATTACGCTTGTCTTCTAGACGAGCATCGGTGCCATCACACTTATCATCTCAATCGACATATCAACCATTATATCAATCGACATATCAACCATTATATCAATCGACATATCAACCATTATATCAACCAACATATCAATCACCACTGTCATCTATCCGTCCATTATCTCAACTGACAAATGGTAATAGTAATAGTAATAGTATAATTCGCATTCAAAGTGACAACAATATTGCTTCTCGTGTTCAGGGTGATAGTAATAGTGATAGTAATGTTAATTGTCAAGTCCAAAGTGGTAATAATATTATATCTCGTAGTCAAAGTGATGTTTGTGGCGGTGATAATAATATGTTGTGTGATCAAAATACTACTATTATTAGTAGTAGTAATGATGATAATGGTAATAAGGATGGTAATAAGGATGGTAATAAGGATAGTAATAAGGATAGTAATGTGGTAGATTATGTTTATGTTGATAGTAAGGCATTAGTGGTAGGGGCGGCAGGCAAGATATTAATTCACCATAAAGAAAAGGCTATGATACATGAAGAGTACCAAAAGTTGTGTAATGGGGAATTACTTGTTATTCCCACTAATATACAATCTAAGACCAGTATTAGGTATCTATTTACACATGAAGATAAACAGGGTAAAAAATTCAGGTACTGTTTCTTTTGGTACTCAGGGCGTGTATGTATTTTACGTTTAAATGATTACTTACGTCCTTTCCCTATTTTATTAGAAAAGACCAGTAATGGTACTATGTATACGGATGTTTATGCAAGTAAATTTAGCACACCTGTGTCCACTATTAATAATGTGACACCAGTACATCATAATGGTTGTACCTACTATATTCCAAAAATATCTGATGCCTGTCAAGCACACATAAGTAATATAATCAAAGTAGCAAATAACTCAACTGTCGACATGTTCTGTTCACTCCTAAAGTCCAGTGCTAAAACACATGAGATGGAAATGATGTTAAGCTTATTCTTGTTAAGAAGGTTAACCTTAACATTAAAATTATCCTGTACGTTAACAACAATTGCACTTAGTTTTAGGACTGACCCTGATAGTTACACCACTGAAGATTTACACCAACTATTTGGTGTTCGAGGTATTAAAAGTAATAAAACTTTAATAAACTCGGAAGCTATTGATAAAATTAAGAAATGTAAAATTGTATATGAAAATACATATATGTTTATGGTTGAAAATCTCAAGTAAAAAAAATATCAAGGGAAAAAAATACACACCCCTCCTCCCTCTATCCCCTCTTTCCCACCTATCAATTCGCTTACATGAATATTAATAATATATAAAAGCTACGAGTTTATACAATAAATATAAAATCACATACATACATACATAATTATACTCCTTTGAGGGGTATATTAAATCTATAAAATATATAAACATATAAACATATTTAACTATATACACGGTTAAATTATTTATAGCTAAACATATCAAAAAATGGACAAGTAAAAGTTAAATAATGTTAAAAATTACTTATCTAACAAATTTTAATAAGGTTTAATATTAATCCTTAAGGACATAGGAAAATAGGTATATCATATAACTTAAATTAGATTTAAGTTTAAATGTTTAATAATGTGTATATAGTTAGGATAATAGAATTTTAATTATATTGTAACATATTTAGAGACCAAAAGTATAAGATTATAAGATTATAAGATTATAAGATTATAAGATTTGAATTAACATATTTAAAAGAGGTTAGAGTTATCTGTCTAAACAAAAATACTTTAGAGTGAGGTGATCTATACTTTATATTTTTAATTATCTGGGGTAGAGATTATCTTAAATCTTATAATTTTAATCTCTCTGAAGGAGGAAGGGGGGGGGGAAGTTAATCCAAATCTTGTAATTTTAACTTTGTGTTGAGATGCCTTTTTATTGAATAAAGTTAAACAAACTACTCCTTGGTTAAATAAACATATTAAAAATTACAAGACTTTAACCAAAAATGTATTTATTTGTAATTAGGAATGACAATATCCACTCCCTCCCTCTCCTCTTCATAATTATACAATAAGTATAGCATTTTCCTATACTAAATTAAGAATTTACAGAGATACAATTGTTATTGTATCTCTTACCTTTTATTTTAAAGGTAAATTATATTAATATAATATTGGTAAAAAATTAAACAAAACATGTTTACTTGGAAAATAAAGATAACAAACATATTTGTTATTGTATCTCTGTATATTCTTAATTTAGTATAGGATAATTCTATACTTATTGTATATCTAAGCAGATATCGTTATTTCTAATTACAAGTAAAATATATCTTTAGTTTAAATCTTATAGTTTCTAATTTGTTTAAATACATATATACATAGTTGCTTAACTTTATTTAATTGTGTATAAGACACATACACACATACACACTCTAAGGTAACTTTGTTTAATATTATACATATCCAAGTAATTTTAAAGTATGTTTAATTATCTTGACTAAAAATAAGTACATTCCTTGTCTTTTGTATCTACATATATACATAAACATCGAATACAAACCTAAACCTAAATCTAATTTAAGTTTAAAGAATGTTAATTATATATATATATATATATATATATATACTACAGATATTAATACATGTTTATACTTTAAAATATTTATGAGTTAAAAATTTCAAGGTGAAAAGCATGTTGAACAAAACAAGTATTAATATCTGTAGTATATATATATATATATATATATATATAATTAATATACTCCAAACCTAAATTAGATTTAGGTTAATATCAGGTGTTTATGTATATATTTGTAGATGCAAATATAATCGTGGTTAAACAAAAAAATACAACACAAAAAGATTAAAATTACAAAAGTTGGATTAGACCTATGTAAGATAGATTAAAATAAGGGCGTATTAGAGAGGTTAAAGTTTAAAGATTAAAATTAATATCTATTCCATAGACAGGTTATTTTAATCTTTAAACTTTATATCTTTAACCTTTTTGTGTTGTATTTTTTGTTTAATCAAAGTAGTTCAAAGATAGGGTTAACTTAATCTATCTGGGATAAGTTAAAAATATACAATATCTGTTGATAACATAATAAACAATAAAATATACACATATTACCCTTAGTGGTGTATGTATGTACTTGTGTTATAATAATTATGTAAGTTAACATTGTTTTATATATACAATGTTAACATTTTTTGGTTGTTAATACAAATTATACATATTTTAATATATTTTAGTAGTAAAATGACGTTACATTATACAACATTAATAGATGCATGTGAGAGGGGTATGGTAGACAATGTTAAACAGATATTATTATCAGATACAGAAGTAGATGTTAATTTACCTAATAATATAGGTAATACACCACTTTACATCTCTTGTTATAAAGGTAATGTCGATATCGTTAAATTGTTACTATCTGATAGTAGAATACAAGTTAATAAAGGAGGAGCGTATCTTTCTAACTATTGTACTCCATTATTAGTAGCATGTGAGAAATGTACATTGTGTACTTATAATCATTGTCAATACTGTAATACTCACAGTTTAGCAATAGTACGTTTGTTGCTTGGGCATCCAAGAATATTTATTCCTATTGGACTTCAGAATAATACTTTAATAGCAGACATATTAACAGAAACTAACAGTTCGTATCGAACTATGATCCACGAACATTACATACCGGATATCTTTTTGTTGATGGTATTGGTGTCAGATATGTATTACAATGTTAATTCCATTAATTTCATCATACAACCATCTATTAATATTAATAATAATAATAATAATAATTACATTGATGATGATAATTATCTGATTCAAGACGAAAAAACTATAAATAACAATAACAATATTAAAAACAAAATAAGATTCTTTTGCATATGTGACAAATTACCAATGGAGATCCAAATGTTGGTTAGTAATATAGTTTATGGTTCAACTAAACAATTTATTACAACCCATAACATTAATAACAGGGTAAAATATTGGTTTTAATTATTATTACCAATACTATATAAATATTACATATATTTATAGTCAAAGACTATCAAACAGGTGGAAGGGAGAGAAGAGAGAAGAGATACATGGTGGAAAGGTGGAAGAAAAATTAGAGTTGGTTTGACTGTAAGAGAATATTAACCTTAATAAAATATAGTTTATATCACTGTGATATAAAATAATTGTTTACTAGATAATATACAATAGTTGTAATATTTTATTTATATATTAGTTATATACATATATATATATTCAATGGAGGAAAGAAAATTATGCAATATGTAAAGAATAGAAGAAAAAAGAAAGAGAGAGAAAGCAAGATGAGGCAAAGTTAATATAATGAGAAGGTAGTATGTATATTACATAGATAATAAGTATTTTTATTTATGGTGTTAATAAGTAATATTGTTGATATAAATACATACACATACAAATGCAATTACATGAAATCTTTGTAAACAGAAGGTATGTCAAATATAGAAAATACCTAGAAGAGAAAAGGGTCTCCCCTCCCCCTAAACAGTAAAACATAAAATACATGAGTAATTATACTAACATAGTCACATGATGGTCGTGGTTGGTTGCTTACACGAATTTTATGTAAATGTAACTTAAATTTTGTGGTTGTAATTGTTATATGTGTATGTATAATTACAAATGTATTTAATACTTTAATATGGAATGGATAGAACAGTTTTGTTTAGTTTTATTACCAAAAATATGTTTAACGTATTTTTACCAGTAAGATAAAATGTAATAAAAATATGTATTATTACAATCATACAATCTTAATTTAATAGGGAATGGTTATACACTTATAATAATGGGTATCTTTATTATATTTTATCTTACTAGTAGAAAAATATGTTAAACATATTTTTGGTAATAAAACTAAACAAAACTGTTCTATCTATTCCATATTAAAGTATTAAATACACTTGTAATTACACACACACGTATATATATACTTTAATTTAATATGGAATAGTTCCATATTCATTGTCGTGATTATTATATACCAGGGTAATTGTATAAAATCTGTGTAAATAACTCTATCCACAAATATTATGTAATGTTACAAATACATCAGTTAAGTATTTATTTATATATGTTTTGTTACATTACATAATATTTGTGGATAGAGTTATTTACACAGATTTTATACAATTACACTTTAAATTACGTTGTTATTTTGTGTAAACCAAAGGTATGTTCAATAGAGAAAAAACTATGCTAAAATAACTACAATACTTTTTGTACGTACTTATACCAGTTCAATTACATAGAGTTATTGTATGTCAAACAATATGTTCTTCTCTCCCATCTCCTACCTCCTACCTCCTCACTCCTCCCATCTTCCAGTGTATACGATATTATTATATGACAATATTACAAATGAAAAAACATAAAATTATTTACATTATAAAAAGAATGGATAATAATGAGGATGATGTTGTTATGTATATAATTGTTAACCAAAGTTTGGATATGGGTAAAGGTAAAGTGGCAGCCCAAGTTGGTCATGTGGTACAAATGGTTATTGAGGATTTACTGTTAAAGCGAAATGTTACGAGTGAGGATATAATTGCTTACAATAAGTGGAGGAGGTATGGTATGGCTAAGATCGTTTTGAAAGCCAATCAAGAACAAATGGACAAACTTATACTGTTACCAAAATCTCGTCACGTTAGAGATCATGGAAGAACCCAAGTTCCAGCTGGTAGTTTAACAGCAGTTGCATTTATTCCATTGTACGTTGATAAACAAAAACAAAACAATCAATTCAAAGAATACAAACTATTGTAACATTATCTGGTAATTATATTTTCCTTCTTCTCTCTATATTTTCTCTTATCCCTCACTCCTCCTTCTTCTCATCACCCCTTATTTTTTTACTCTACACACTCATTGATGTTAAAAATACTGGTTATCCACCATAAAATGAGTATTATTAATATGTGGGATATACCAAATAATAACTATTATGTCTAATTACTCGCCTGATTTTGGACGATCATCATCATCTGAACAATTCTCACCTGGTCAAACATCATATAGACAGTCACCAGCACAATCTAGATCATCGTCATATAATGTTAATTCTCGTTTTCCACAATCATCGTCATCAACATCAACAAGAAGTCGTGATTTGGCTAGGCAAAGACAATTTTCTAATTATTTTGAACAATCAAGAAACACACGTCAGGGTCGAGTGATGGAACAGAGGGGTATCGTAAGCCAAGAAGAACAGGAGCTCATTGATCAACAGCGTATTCAGGAATACTTAAACGCCCAGTCAAAGGTTGAAATTAATGACGAATTTCAGGAGTTTGTTCATAATCCAACAATTATGGCTAGACGAGTAGTGTATGATCATCTCCTTGACTTAATCTCTGATGCCAATTCTCTGGGTTTCAACCCCGATCGTATTCATGAGATGCAATTACTAGCAGACACAATTGTTGATCGTCTTCGTGTTGAATAACCACATTCATCATCATCTTTATTCAACTAATATCCTATATTAATTTACCTCCTCACCTCCTCACCTCCTCACTATGAAGTAAGGAATCCAAGTATCAAAAACTATAATTACATTTAAAACATTATACACAATTTAAAATTGTGTGTATATATATACATTCTTTAATTCCATCATATAAAAGATAATCATGGCCACTATCTAATAGTGTTTGTAATAACAATTTGGAAGAACAAAGACAGGATGTATCATGGATGAAATCCAATCTTTTATTTACGACCCTAACAGTTCCATATGTCAAATACTATCTGACCATTTCTCAGATGTGTTATATGTCAGAAGCAAATAGATTATGTTTCAGTATAAGTCAAATAACTAGTATATATCAACAAATCGACTTTGTCATTAATAACCTTAAAATCCAACATTAACAAAATATGTTATATCCAATTTCATTTAATATTATATATTATATGTAACATAGTTTGTTATATTTAAAATACTTGAGTTTGAGAATAAAGAAAAAGAGATAGAGAGAGGGAGGGAGAGAGGAACACAATAAAATATATGTATATATAATAAAATATATGAATTGTTTTTCGTTGATAAATAAAGTTTATCAACATAAAAAAGGTATATGGATAGTACAAATGACAGTCAGAATAAAAGGAAGAGTGTCAAATCTAAACTTGAACAGAATGGATTGATGCAAGCACGCATTAATAACTACATGGATAATAGACATCATGCTCGATATGGTAGGAGCACAATTCATAGAAATATTGTTGTTGGTGACACTAGTAAAGACCAACAACAAAATATTAATAATAGTGTTGATAGTATTAATCATGATGACGGCAAAGATTATACTGCGACACAATTGACAGGTGAATCAAAAAATAACTCAACAAGTGATTCAACAAGTGAGTCAATAGACCATACTATGGATCAGACTCATGATATTAGTCAAAATAGTATTTCTTGTGACCCAGATGTTAATGATGACTATAATTCACAGTACATGGATTTTTATAATGTGTTAGCATTACACAGAAATGAAGTTTTGACCGACTTCTACAAATTTACCACATCACCTGTTGAGTTTATGTCACAAATTATCACCAACCAACTATACATCATGTTGGAAGATGCAGAGATGTTTCAGTGCACACCAGAACAAATTACAGAAATGTTGGACATCACTCATAAAATTCTTGAACGAACATCAATTCAAGTTCAACAATAAATATTAATCTCATAAATATTAATCTCATAAATATTAATCTCATAAATATTAATCTCATAAATACCATATCACAGATTTCACTGTTTATATGTGTATTTCAATATATGTAATATAACCATTATATAATTTTTGGTCTACATTCTATCTCCTCTCCTCTCCTCTCCTCACCTCACCTCTCACCCACTACCATCACATACCTCTCCATCCTACTTTGGCCTTTTTTTCCTCATCCTACTTCCTCCTCCTTCTTCCTCTCGCTACTATTTATTTTTCCACATTACTTATATGTGCTTACATTCCAACATGTTTTTTTTGGTACTTGTATTTTTACAACCCCGAGTTGTAAATATAATATTATAATTACAAATTACAATAATTTAAATTAAATTAAATTAATTTAACATAATAATAATATAAGTCGTCGTTAACACAATGAATAGTTTAAAAGTGTGAAGTGTGAGAGTTTTTGATACAAATAAATGTATTTTATTTTATATTTACATTTATTGGGATTGTAAAATAACTTTATTCTTAATGTTAAAATTATAATGGATGAAGACAACAAACATTTATTATCTCATGATAACAAGATGGATGACGATATCCAAATTTACAATACTGTCTATCCATCACAAAACAACAATGATGATACCAATCCAACTATTGTTGATGTAATTACTGTTAATACACATACCAGTAGTGATGATAACATTCATATTACTGATGATAATAATATTTGTGTAGTTGATAATAGTGATGGTAATATTAGTAATTGTAGCAGTGGTAGTAGTAATAGTGGGATTACAATGACAACAAAATCTTCGTATTTACACATGTTGGATTGCAATACACCATATCGCTGTTATGCAGTTGCACTACAATCATCGTTAAGTTTACACCTGCAGATTTTATGGCCGAAGGAGGTGGAGAAACGTTACACATCAGCAGTTAACTATACATACAGTTATATTGCTGAAGAGTTTCCGGGACAAATCTTGCAAGGACATGTGTACAGCTGTCACCTTAAAAATGTCGAGTTAGTACGTGATACTGCGGCAGCAAGAGAAGGTAACATTTGGATGTCAAAGGAGATACATAAGTCGGGTGGTTGGTTTTTAGTTAACGTTGGTGATATTGATATCTACCGTCGTATATTAGTAACTCTAATGCCAGTTGATAATACCCATTACACTCTCAATGAAAAATTATTATCGTATGTTAGTCCACGTACTGGTAATCCGATAGCTATTGAATACATCAGACCTCGGAAAGATAAAATACAATATAAACCTCAGACACCCCCATCACCATATTACATTTGTGTTTACCCACCTCCTCCACAATCACAATCACAATCACAATCACAATCACAATCACAACATTCATCTTCCAATCATCTCCTTTCACCTTCATGTCATTCCTTATCTCCAAATCCTTCTTGTCCACCTTCTCATATCACAAATATTACATATAATAAAAATAATTATAATAATTACAATAATAAGAAGTACTCAAATAAAACCAATAAGATGTCAAATACGAAAAAGTATTAATAAGTGGAAATAAATTATAAACTATAAACTATAAACAATAAACATAAAAGGGACGATAAACAATATTAATATTATAAATAATAATGTAAACATAAAATAAATTAGAAGATAAAAGAAAGTAAAATGAGTCAAAAGATATGAGTAAAGACAGGAGGAACTATAAATGAAAGATTGAGGATGAGAGAATTTAAGGATGAGGAGTACATTGAGGAAATTTGAGGAAGAGGAGGAAGAGGAGGACATTGAGGGAGAGAGGAAAAGTGAAAACACAACACATTAGTATTGGTACAAATACTATTAGTTCCCGAGAAAAGTATGACCGGAGTACTAAGGAGAAGAAGGAGAAGGGTAGTAGAAGGAGACGATAATTACAACAAAGATTTTACGTTACTTTTTAACGGTGGATGGCTAGGCGAACATGTTTTTGACCATATTATTTTCTATTGGCATCCAATACCAATGTTACATGCAGATCCTAAAAGCATATGGTTTGAAGCGATATTGGCCCTAGATGGGATGCAATACCCAATTTGGATGAGGAAGGTAGCCAAAGAAAAACTTAATGAGATTGCATTTATTGATGAGATGAAAGAATTATATGGAATACCAAAAATTGGTACACATACAGTAGCTCTCACGGAATATCCAGTACAAGAAATGGATGAACAGGGTAATTATTGTGGTTGGGGTAAAAATAAGAATAAAGCTGCTGGTTATTACGTTTGTTTCAGGGTTAATGTGGGTTTAACAGTTGAGGGTAACTATGATTTTAAAGATCCATTACCAGTGACTATGATAGATGATAAGGATGACAAGATATTGGATATTATCCGTCGTCACTTACTATTTTTTGAACTTGTTGGTATTCACTATCAGGGTATCAAACAATTTATATGGATTAATGGTGACCCTAAAAGGTTGGTGTCGATAAATTTAAGTTTAGTGGACCCCAGTAAAAAATTGAAGTTACCATCAGCTGACACGACCAATCATTTTTTCAATCGAGTGTGGCATAAACAAGAAACTATGGAGCGCATGTTTGGCTTTAATGCTGACACATATGAGGAGTTCTATGAACAATTTGAACATTCTCTTAAGTTACTAGTAACTGACTATTACCCCCAGAGGTTACATGCTTTGCCATGGATCCGCCAACAGTTTGATAGACGTATGCTTGTATATTATCAATCAAGTAAGGAGGTACGAGTGTTCATTCCAGATCCAACGATCGACATCATGTTTTGTCCCACATGTTCAGCTCCTACTACCTATTCATCACTATCTCATTCATTAAATCAACCACCACCTCATCTATCATCATTTCAACCACAAACACAATTATCTCAAACACCATCATCATCATCTCAACCATCGTTAACTCAATCACTATCCCAACTACAATTGCAATCACGACCACAATATCAATCACAAACTTCTTATCCACCTTTATCTCATGTACTACTATCCAATCCACAGTCATCTGATTCATCATCATCACGACCTCGTACAGACTCATCATCATCCTACTCATCAACATCATCTACGTCATATTAACAATTACTTTATTCTTCGGTATTGTAATATAAATACATACATCTCACATACACCTCGCTAAACAATTACTGCAGTAATTATTATCATTGTCATTCCAAATCTTGTTGTTAATTATTATAATACCTGTTTGATAGGTATAAGATTTCATATGTAATACATATTATTATTATGTTGTAATAATAACACAACTATATTTTGTTCTATTCATCTACAACATATACCACATGGTGAATATAATATTATTTATTTTAACATTTACTTAGTAAATGTAATATGTAATCAAACATTATAAACAACGTTTATAATAATATACATGTTTATCTATCAAAGCAAACACTATGATAGAACACTACGACAAGCAAAACCATTAATACACATTTAACAATTGGTTGTAATATAATTTATTATCTTTATTATATAATTGGTTATCAACTATATAATTATATAATTATTATTATGACACTTATTCGATAAGTGTTAATTAACACATATAATATTTAATTACATTATTTCATATTATCTATGGATTAAAAATAATATTACTATAAATACATAACATTAGTAGTGTAATTATAACTAACAAAATAATTATAACAACATATATCAATTAATCATATTTGTTATATGCGTTCATAGTAATACAGTTGTATTACTTGTATGAATAAATATTTATTACAGTGAGGTTACCTGCAAAATTACATAATAGTTGTGTAGGTAACTGACCACAACTATTATGTAATTTTACTGGTTTATACTACCATAACCAAAATATTATATGTATAAAATACTTGGCAAATATTAGAATAATTACATAATATTCGTGTAGTCAACTTAACCAAGATAGTTATGAAACTATATGAAATAATTATTATATATTATAACATATAAAAATGTAAATGTTATAACATATAAAAATGTAAGTATTTAGTACTGTAATAATAAACAATGGTAAGTTTGTTACGTGACTATTATTTAATTGATATAAATACATGTTTAACACTATATTTCGTTTAATAGGTTCCATGTTGAATAGTATATATATATGTAATAATATTAATACTTGTTTAACAAGTATTTAGTTTTGTAATTATTATGTAAGTACATAATTTGTTATGATATTATATCACATACACATACACATACACATACACATACACATACACATATACTAATATTTTTATTACTTAATTTATAAACACATATAAAAGTAAATAAATTAATATATGTATATCATATGGAGAGGGGAGAGGAGGGGAGGGTACAGATACAAATATAAATTTACCTTATTAAAGTTGAAGTTTAATGAACAAAATAAAGTAACTTTGTTTACTGAAAAATAAGTATATAATGGGTAAAGGTCAGTATAGTAATCATAATAGTTATCGTTACGATCTGATCAGCTGTTTTTCTTTCTTCTTCGCAATATTTTTGTTGGCCAATTTGATGCCAATGGTATTGTTAATATCCGTGGTTCCAGTAAGAGACCAACAATTAAGTGATATTGACGCTGGAACTGGTGATGTTAACCCATGCACTATAATTGATGTGGCAGATCCATCACCAAAATGTATCAACGAACATACATATTGTCATTTTGCTGTCAAATATACATTTGATATTGATGGTAATAATAATAGTGCTATAATATCAAGTCAAGATGTTCTGTATTCAGATGATAATACGCCTAACAATTACAAACCGATTGATTCGATAAAGTCATGTTGGTCACATGACCCGTATCATGATCGTATTGTTGTTTGGCAACGTCAGAACATCGATTCAAACGTTAAAGGTGTATTCATTATATCAGTCATTGCAGCTTTACTATTCAATGGCGTTCTTGTTATATTTTTGGCACTTATTTATAATAGGGTAAGAAATTAAAAGTAACCATCTTTATTGTTTCCATCCTTTTCAACCTTACCCATCTACAACATGTTTTTTACATAACATTATGTTATGTATATTATAAATAATAAACTAATACTTATTACCACTGTTATTATAATGATTATTATCATTATTATCATTAGAATAAATGGTATAGTTATCACGTAACATATTAACTAGGTTAATATTTTAAATGTTTCACAACTACACAATTATACAAAACCTCAATGAGAATATAATTAGTAATTATCATTCCCACTTTATTTAATTAATATATTTATATATCTTGATAGTTTAACTACCAAGTTAAACATACTAAAACTCTAATGTCTAATCACTAGTTGAATGGTATTCATGTCATTATATATATATGTATATAATATTAAATATTTTTACATTTGAATGAAATAGTATATTATACATATAAATATTTAATATGTATTATTACATAAAATTTGTGTAAACCGAACCGAAGGTATACTTGACAGAGAAATGGCTACGCCACAGGTAAGCTGCGCTAAACAACTATCCACGAATATTATGTGTTAATATAAGTCTTATATAACATAATAATTTAAACTATTAAGTGTCAAAACATAACCTAATATATTTATATTTATTATTCTTGTACTTTTTATTGTAAAGTATAATATTAATGGTATTACATGATGTAATACATATATCCTTACCCACCACACATACATTCCATTCTCCACTAAAGTACTTAAATCTAGGGATACACAAGTATTACTTTTATAAATTTTTAGATTTACAAACATAATAAATCATTGTGTTATACATTACTTATGTATGCACATAAATAATAATATTACATTTATAATATTTATCATAATATTTAATATGTATGACAACTACTATTTGAATAAGTATTATACATGTTTAACATGTATTTTATTTAATGATTACAATTTTATGTAGTAAGTATATAAATATTTGGTTTTTATTTCCAATATGGATCAATGTGGAGTAATGTGGATCAATGTGAAACATTATGGTGTAATCGATACACAACACGTTTTATTACTTAAACAATGTTTCATATTGTGTTAACGACATATTAATATAGGTATGATCTATAATGTGTGAACGACATAAACCACAAATTTTATTTTGCATTTTCCTATAAGCAAAATAGTCAACACAGTGTCCATTGTTACATATACGATATTGCTGACCCGGATAGAAAGGTGTCTGTGTGATGTAACATTCAACGTCATTGTTATCATCATCATCATTGTTAGTATTATTATTAATAATTTGGTCATTAGTGTCATTTGGTGGTAACAATGATGATGATGTTAAACTTATATGTTTATTGTTATTGTTTTTAATAGGTAATAATTGCTGTTTATCCTTAATCTTTGGAAGTGTGTCATTTAAACGAATGATGTACTCACCTAGTGTCTCATTGTCGGGGTATCGTTTACATATTGCAATCTTATTCTCGGGGAATAATTTGTGTAATTTCCATAATCGATGATCATGAATGTGTTGCAAATCAGCTGGTGTTAAAGGTTGTATCCTATACACAATGGCTGCTGTTAAATTGGAATCAGATATATGGTCATTATCATTAATGTTATTAACACAATAATTATGTAGTATGGTAATAAACTTATTCCTGTTAAATCTTTTAAACCGTACATCAGATAGTAATTGGTTATAGTTGTAAATGTACACATCTGTAAATTTGTCATTGTCACATAAATAGTTAAAAATATTATCATTCAAGTCATCAGGTAATGGTGTATTATAAATATCTATCTTGTCTGGAAATAAGATGTGTAGACGATTATCATAATCAATGAGGTCCCAAACGGTGCGATTGAATGTACTATTATAGTTACACATATTAACAATACGTTTCAATTGCACATCAGACAATAATTTTAAATTGTACATAAGTTTATATAAAATAGCACAATTAACTATATCATGATCCGAAATGGTATCGATGTTGTCAACAAGATCTTTCAAATCTACATTGTTCAAAACATTTATAAATTTTGGGTAACAACTGTAAATTGTAATCAAGTCGGACTTTTGTTTATCATCTGTAATATCCAACTCGTTTAGGTAGTAAAGGTCAATCAGGTACTGCTCACCTTGAGTAAAACTTAAAAATATGTAACTATAATCAACAATTATGTCATGGTCAATATACAACAATTCTAAGTTGGTTGGTATTGGTCTAACCCTGTAAATATAATTACGAACTAGACTATCTTCCATATCAGACATGCTATCAATCATACTATTTTTAATATTATTAATATTATTATTATTATTACTTTATCGAATAAAGTAATAATATAACTAACATAGTTGTAATCCAACACATCCCTTCCCTTCTTTGTTTATTTATACTTTACTTTTCCTCTCCTTCTTCTTCTTATTTAGTTGTAGTAAGTATATATATATATATATATGGACTAGAAACATGTTTACACCAATTAGGTGTTGTTAATAGTTTCAAACATCTTTGTAAACAAAATATAATATGTCAATACAAAGATGTTTGGTTATGCAAAACTTTGCGTTAATACATGCTGTTTTAATTACCAATAATTACTACCACAAACATGTATTTGTGGTAGTAATGTTAAACATCATATTATGTAGTTAATCTATATAATAATTTTAAACCGTCTTTTGACGACTCACAACTTATACATTTATAGTTAATGTTATTTCAAACAATTAGGTAGTTGGTAAATATTTAAAATACTAGAAATAGTAGAGTTAAACAACACATATGTTACCAAAAATGGTGAAATGAGAAACTGCTTGTTGATTAGATTGTGTTCACAACAAACATGTTGTGAACACAATACATTGTAAATACATAAGTCTTATACTAGTCAACTTAATATTGCTTTTTGCTTTTTTGCTTTTTTGCTTTTTTGCTTTTTTGCTCTTTGCTCTTTGAGAAAAGAAAGAGGGTGTTAACCTTAATCATGATTAGTAGTTTGGGTGTTAAACATTACACAAAATAATGTTACATAAAATAATATAATGTAATATTATGACCAATAGAGAATATAACTATTTTAGTTTAGGTATGTTAAAATATGTGTTATTTACTACAACTAACACACATTTGGTTGTAAACTATGGTTGTAAATTACTGTCGTGAGTTGTTATTACTTTTGTTTACCATACAAATATCTAATCCGTCAAGATACAATATGTGCATAATATTATATGTTGAAGATTTTATGTGTTAACAACATAAAACATAAACAATGTACTATAACAATATTACCATTTAAAACATGTTTGTACTATCAAACTACTATTGTGACGTATGTAACTATCTTTATGTGGTTCAATCAAAACACACACATAAAATGTTTAAGTGTTTGAATGTTTACATGTTTGTAGTGCACTACAAATACAATGTTTATACATAACAAGATTACTGCTGTCTCTAATATCAAGAGTAAAAAGTTTATAACTAAATAATATTACCATAGTGGATTATAATATTAATAAACGTAATAGTATTCGTTATGTTATGATAACAAACAAAATACATAACAGTTATGTATTAAACAAGATTAAATCTATACGTATATATGATAATATCTATGTTGTTTACTGGTACAATTTTATAGTTTGTATTCGTAACTTTCTCTTGGATATGTCTATGTTGTAATTTGGGTTGTTATGGAAAAATGTTAAGCAACATTTTAACTCTTCCTGTTATATTTGCCTCTCCACACAATCTTAAACTTGTGTATATATGTCTTGTTTGAGAAATACAAACTATAACAACTTACATATTGTTTGTTATAGTTTGTATTTCTCCTACCAAACAATATGTTATGTAATAATACCTATTGTTGTAATGATACTACAGTATACAAAACTACCACCACTTTTAATAGTACACTGTTTGTATGATATCATTATAATGTTGTGATGGTGTGTTACCATCAAACAGTTTTTTGATTGTACAAGATTTACTAGTGATAATAATAATACAAGATAATATTAACATATAGAATACATATTTTAAAAACACTCTAAGGTAGAGTGTTTTGTAGTATCCTTTACAATGTAGTAGTTTTGAACTACTACTATTATTTTCATAACAAACAAAAATGTGTTGAAAAGTAACCTCTGTTGTATTGTTAACAATAAATATATGTAGACAAAACAGTTGATGGTTATTGTATATATGTAATTATAGTGGTAGTTGTAATTTTGTAATGTTTTGCTCATATGTTAAAAATTTACCAAAACAAGTAATAGTTGCTACAACATAGGTCATAGTAACCATCACTAAACAACAAAGTGTCCTGCTACTAACGTACTTTTAATTTTGTACCAACATAACATGTTTATATACACAATGTATATAATTATATGTGTCACATACAATGGTTATATTTTTTACTTGAACTACTATTTTTTTCCTTGAGGTAATAAAGTTATTGCACATTAACAATGTGTTAAAATGTTCCGGTGGTACTTGTGTTGATGTTAGATATGTTATCCTAGTTAACGTATATATATATATATCCATTACAACATTATGTTGTATACAAACTACTACCATTTTTGGTAGACATGTGTTAACTCCAATCTTACTCATCTTGTTAATAATATCTTGTTAATAATATCTTGTTAATAATATCTTGTTTGCTCGACTAAAACATTTTAAATGTTAATAACCTAATACATAACAACATTAATAATGGTTTGAATTGTTGGTATCTATCTGTCTATACAATCCAACATATACAAAGTGGTAAGTTACTCAAATTAGAACATATTGTTATGTTTATTGTAAACTACATAATAGTAAATGTTAAAGTATAACGAGGATAATAAATACCGAAGTTCTATTTACCAATGTAAAAAACACTAATAAGGTTAACTATACGAAATACGAGGAATTACATATGGTTAGCGTTTTAACATAGTTTGAGTATTGTTAGGAGTATGTTGTTTACTAGTAGGTGTTAACTATTTGTTGTTAACAGTAACATTAACAGTATAACATTTTAAACAGTACAAGTATTACAAGAATAGTTATATTTGTGATAATAACATGTTAAAGTATAGGTATCGATGATGAAACTGTTTCATCATAAGGTTTATGTGTGTTAGTACATTTATAGTTGTGTTTATAATTGCGAGTAAATACATGACCAACAATTATTATAATTCATGGTGATAATTACAGATATCTACGTAAACACAATCTTCCGTGATATAATTAAGATATGTACCATAATTGGTAATTTGATCTAGAAGTTCAGTGAGTTTGATAATGTTATCATAGAAAATAACAATGTAGTTATAGTTAACTTGTTGATGACAAGATGTGTGATTATTGTGGTTGACGGTATTAGCAACCATAGTCGAGACAGCAATCTTTGCATTGGTAGATGGTGGTTCGTGTCCAATCTTACCCTCCTCTATTAAAACGTCAATAGCCAAGTCACAAGACTCGTTTGTTCTTCTCTGATAGTCGTAATTAACATTACCATAATTAACATGTTTATGGTTTACATCCTTGTGATCAACAGGCATATGAACAACAGGTATATGAACAACAGGTATATGAACAAATACAAGATTGTTGTTACTAATACTGTCTGACCAATACATGATAGGAAATTGTGTGATGACAGGGAAAGTGTGAGGCACACCACTACTACTGTGAATAGGTGATGGTACTAGATTAACGAGTTGTTGACCATCATAGATGTAAATGCTATCATTAGTATCAGAGGTTATAAACTCGTGACTAACAATGTCACCACGAATGAAACCTATGTCACAGTCAACGTTGTCATTGACAGCATCTCGTCTTCTAATATAACCAGTTTCCATTGGTAAACATACACTAAAGATACTTTTGACCATAATATTAATGTTAATATTAACATTAATATTATGGTCAAAAGTATCTTTAGTTACCTTTCCCTCAAGGACAAGTAACAAGTTTTCATAACTATTATTACTGTCTTGTGGTCTGTGTTCATCAAACGTCTTAGTCAAATCCAAATAATGTTGTTCACCATTACACTTAAGGAGTAGAATAAACTCCTCACTACTAATTACATGTGAGTAACACCGTTCACTATTTCGTTGTGAGACATGTTTATCTTTTAACCACTTGTTGACACCAGATAGTACAGACATTAAATAATCTATCCAGGTGTCAACATTAATAACAACACCTGGATTTGGGTTGATGACTACACACTCGTCAATAATACTCACGTCACAACGATCACCCAATAAACCATTAACCAGTCTAAAACATGTGTCAATGTACCAACTTGGCATTGGAAGCGCAACAACATTATTACTACTACACATTATTTGGTTGTACTTTATATACCAACATCTTATTTACCATCACTTTACAACATAAATTCCAAGTACAAATTAATACTCACACACTTTAAATTCATATTAATACTGTAATGAATATCACAAACACTGTATAATTTATAACTAGTTACAAATCCGTGTGTTTGTAATCCAGATTTAGAACAGATGGTATAAGCATAAAGTATTTATATTAATCTCGGATATGATAGGATAGGATAGGATAGTTCTACAATATGTTGACAGTGAAGATACCAGGTATCTTTAAATTTACACAGGTTAGACATATTTTGTTTTGATTTCAAACAAAAAAACATGTTTGACATGTTTTACCAATAAAAATAAACATAACAAATGTGGCTGTAAAGACACGTATGTAATATTAATTTAATGTATAATAGTTCTATACTCATTGGTATTAAGGGTAATTACTACTTTTACTTTTACAGGTAAAACATGTCAAACATGTTTTTTGTTTGAAATCAAAACAAAATATGTCTAACCTGTAAATTTAAAGGTACCTAGTATCTAATATCTTCACTGTAAGTTAGCATAGAGCAATTATATATTAAGATTGTATAACCTATATAGTTACACGAAAAAGTTTCGACATATGAGATAGTGTGTATGTGTTTGTAAATATTAGTACAATTACATGAAATATGTGATTCTAATCAACCACAAACATCATGTAATTATACTTGTAATTATACTTGTAATTATACTTGTAATTATACTTGTAATTATACTTGTAATTATACTTGTAATTATACTTGTAAGAGGTTGATGTAATAATATGTCTATTGTATGCAACCATATATTTACTATACATAATACAAGTATTTATTTTTAGTTGTAAACATTGCAGTGAAATTAATGTACGTAATACATGTTACAGTATTGAATGTAGTAAACACAACCTGTTTGTTATACATATTATAACAATAATAGTAACATTGTTGATGATACCACGATTGACAATATACCAAATAACTACTTTGGTTTACTTTGTTGCAAAGTAAAAAAGCATTTGATGTTGAACCAAAATATCGGTCATATAAGTCTACCCTACTACTACTACTACTTGACAGGGTAAACATATATTATTACTAATTTACATCCATGAACATAAAAGTTAAACATATTTGGCAAATATCTTAAATTTACCGATTTATTACAAACTTGTGTTAAAAACATAACATAAAATTTTGGTAAGGAGAACAGGTTTGTAATAAATCGGTAAATTTAAGAAATTTGCCAAATATGTCTGACTGGTAATTTACTGTTATTCAAACTATACTCACTGTCACATCAACTAACACACTTGTTCATTTACATATGTTGTTGGTATAAACATACATGTGTATAAGTTTAGAAAACATATTTACCAAACATGTATATAATTAGATTTTTAACCATCAACAATACATAATAATATTAACATTATAAGTATTAATATTGTAAGATTAGGTAACCATCAAAAGACATATGCGTGTAATTGTATAATATATGTATAGGCAAGGAACCACAAATATTATACAGTTTATACAGTTTATACAGTTTATACTAGCATGAATAGATAACTATTAACATGGATAAACAAGTACTAAAGTAGTTGCTAGTACAGTCATATAATATTTGTGGTTTCTTGCCTACACAGATATTATACAATTGCAAAACTATAATCTCTTAATCTGTCTTCCTCTCCTCTCTTCATTATGTTGCAAATAAATAAGTGCTATGGTATCACGGATACCATAATAATTACATCAAACCAACAATAGGACTAAACGACACTACTATATTATCACCCCAATATGTATGAACTAATTACTAACATAAAGTACATATATAATCACATGATACCCGTGGTATGTTTTGCCTCACGAATTTTATGTAATTACCCAAATATAATTAAGTAACATATTAACACAATTAAGTAATCGTACTAGTTGGATGATTAAAATGGTCACTTGTTGTTTATATGTTTGTTATTTACATGTTTGTTATTTACATGTTTGTTATTTATATTTTGTTGTTTATATTTTGTTGTTTATGCGAATCTGTCGATGAATGTAGATTCTGGTATGATATTGTTAGTGATGATGGTAGGTCCGGTGTATGCTAGATTATCTTCTTCATCATCGTAAAACAGGTTAAACACGACATGACGATCATTAATATTTAACCGTTGACTGGTAAGTGTTGAACCATCAAATATTAAATAGTTATCATAACCAGTGTATGGATATCTCCATTTGGAGTTCCAATACATAAGTGGTAACAATAGTAGTTTACCTTGTACTGTAGATGATGTTAAAAAGTAGCATCGTCTACAAATTATAAATTCGGGTGGTGATTGATAGCGATATTCTATGTGAATAACCTCATGTAGCAGTGCATGTTGAAAGTTAGTAATATCTGTATTGATACCAACAGGTTGTAAATGTTTACTTTCTCTTACTATGTTACCATTATGTGAATACTGTTTGTAAGTAGATAAACAACTAATAAATATGGATGGCAACACACATGATACTTGTTTACTACAAGCAATATTCTTTAAGTTTGTATTCAACGGGTCAATCAGACTACATCGTAATGATATACAACCAGTATCAAACGTACCAGTCATACTAATAGGAATTATATCGACATATGTTTGGTTAACAAATGTTATACATAAATTGTGTTGGTTATCGAAGTAATTCTTAACCACTGTAGGTACATAACCATTACCTACTTGTAGCTGTTTTTTATATCGTAATACAGTAGATATCAAGTCGAAACTTGAAGTGTAATTACATATAAAGTGGTTTGAACTACATCGGTATCTATTCTTACCACTGAACCGATTAATCTCTAATTGAAAGTAGATATAATCTTGTGTATTGTATAATGTTTGTAATATTGTATTATTATTAATGTTATGTGTATTGACACTCTGGACTAATGTAATGTCATATGTAATACGAGTCAATGTCTTGGTAACAATCTTACGTATATTCCATCCTAAACGACATAACAGATTCCTCGCAGCTAATTTACATTTATTACCATTACGACTATTGTTAAAAGCTAAAGTAATAATAAACTCTATCCCGGTTTTAATAAGTAATGTATCAATGATATACACCTTACTGTACAATTGTTTGTTATATGACATTGCAATGAGTAATGACATTAAGTCTTTATTGCATAAGTTACTGGCTATAACATCAAGTAACTCTGGAGGTAGTAATGCTAGTGTTGATGTTGACTGTTGTGGTTTCACTGTTCGTGGTATTGTTGGTTTCTTTAACCATAATGACTCCGTTGATGTTAATTTTGTTGGTTGTGTTAATGGTATTAGTGAAGTTAATGATATGTCATTACTGACTAGTTCATAATCATTATCTTTATCCACTATATCCATATTATTTTTATTGACTTAAATTATGTTATATTTAATTATTACGTATAACATTATACTGTTGATAAAATGGGATTACCAAGTAATTATTTATTACCATGGGACATAGCATATTAATAAATATCGTCTAGTGAACAATGTTATAATTTGTAATTATAATACTTATACATATCTATGATAACCAACAAGTAACCACATTATTGTAAATTTGAAATATCTATATACTTCACATACACAATAAGGTTTATATATGTTTGTACTAAACAAAAGTATTTACTTGTGTGACAAGACAACATATTCACCAATGTTTTTAGTACTGTCTGTCAAACACAAAAATTACAGTAGTGAGATTTGATACTAACAATATTGGTACAGATACACACTTGCAAAATACTGTAGTTATATTTTGTTTGTATTTTGCTATCTCGGATAGCAAATAAACTTGTAGATAGTAAGAGTGTAATAATTTACATCTTACTGTATGTGTGTGTGTCTGTGTGTAATTACTTATCTTGTTCAACACAGATAACAACTTTAAATTCATGTGTCTTCAGCACTTGGGTACTAAGTATACGAGAGATTACCTTCGACATGTCATGTTCAATAATTTCATACATATCGTACCAATGAAAGTTATCTGGTGATGTGATATGGAAAACCAAATCATTATTACAAATGTTAATATTAGTAGTGTTGATACCATCTACTACATGTTGAACGTAGATACTTGTAATTTTCTCCCCACCATAAGAAAAACAGAAACAACAAGGTGTTACTGGTCTGTATATAACATGTCGTTTGTTATTAATCTTATCTATTAGTAGATTCCTTACTGTGTTCATTTCGGTTGTAGTTATCTTCATGTACATCTTCTTTTTAAATTTGGACTGTGCCGTCGTCGTCGTCGTTGTTTGTGTTGATGATGATGCCTGTTCTTTTGTTAATGCTAATCCTGACCCTGATCCTGATGATTCGGCACTACCGTAGTTAGCTGTATTATTGATATCTGTATAAGATGGTGGAGAAAGAGAGGAAGGAGTAGGGATAAGAGGACGAGATTCCATGTTAGATGATGTGTACTCCATACTTGACACCTTTACTATATTCTTATTTTTGACATCTCATATTTACAACATTGGTACTACAACATCATAACATAATAACATTAAAGTGGTTGTTAATTTACCAATTGATGAAATTAGAACATATATGTGTATGTTGGTAAACGTTTGTCTCATTCCTATATTTATCTTTTTTTGTTTGTTGTGGTTTTTGTCTAATTAATAAAAATACAATGTTGTTGTAGTATTGGGATATACTATCTATCTTTCTTATCCTTCCCTATCTATATATCCCAATTTCTCCATTTCTATCTTCTTCTGACTATTTGCACATATGTTGGTATAAGTAAACATTTTATATCCGCTATGGTTGGTTACAAGAGATAATGTTATATAACAATATAATTGTTATCCTAACTAAAGTTATACACATACAACACTAACAAAAATATACATTTACAACAATGATACATACCTATTATGTGCATACAAAATACAAATACAAATAACAAGTGTAGAGTTAGAATTCTTTATGTTAACAAATTGGAACTGTTACAATATTACCAAACATCATAATATTGTAATATTATGATTTCAATGCAAGATATTTTACAAATTAAGTAGTTCACAATAATAAATATAATAAGTAAATTATATACAATATATAATTAAGATTATAAATGTTGTGTTTTCACATATGTGTTTTTATTTATCGTGTTAACAGATTGTACATTGGATAGTAATAATGGTGATGATAACTATTCCATATTATTTTACCATAATAGAATATTGTAATTTGTGATATTTTAATATTAAAACATTAAAAATGGTTGATAGTTTACCACTGAGAGTTAAAGAGTGTATTGGTAGGAATCTGTATGTTCAAAAGTGGCATCCATTGTGTCTAATTAAGGAGTATATTTATAAATACCCATTGTTCAATGACTTTACCAAGTTTGATGATTTAGAACCAATTGTTGACATTTATAATAATTTTGATGCTTTACTAATTCCAGCAGATCATGTATCTCGTTCTAAGTCAGACACTTATTATATTAGTGACAATGTTGTCATGCGAACTCAAACATCGGCTCACCAAAACCAATTGTTGAAGTTGGGTCATAAAAAATTTTTAGTCACTGGTGACGTATATCGTAAGGATGAGGTTGATAGAACTCATTATCCAGTGTTCCATCAAATGGAGTGTGTCAATGTTGTGAATGACGATGTTGATGCAGAACTTGACCTCAAACATACACTATCTGGTCTAATCGAGTACTTATTCCCCAACTGTGAATACCGGTTCAGCGCAGCTACCTTTGGTCAATAACGATTACTTCCCCTTCACCACACCCAGTTTCGAAGTGGAAGTTAAGTTTACCATTAATGGTGAAAGTAAATGGTTGGAGGTGTTGGGATGTGGTGTGGTTCACACAGACATTATGAGTAATTGTAACTTATCAGGTACTAAGGCTTGGGCTTTCGGTTTGGGCTTAGAACGACTAGCCATGATCTTGTTCAATATCCCAGATATTCGTTTGTTTTGGAGTACAAATGATAAGTTTAGTAAACAGTTTGTTAACTGTGATATATCGACCATTCACAACATTAAATTTAAACCCTTCAGTGTACTACCTGTTATCACTAGAGATGTAAGCTTTTGGCTACCTGTTGATAATAGTAATTATGTTGAAAATAACTTTTATGAGTTGTCAAGAGATACATTCGGTGATATGATAGAATCCATTCAAGTATTGGATAGATTCCAGTCATCCAAAACAGGAAGAAACTCTATTACTTACCGTTTTACTTTATCTTCTTATGATGACAATCTTACTGATCCAGCGGTGTTCACTCAAAAGTCCAACAGTATGATGACTGACTTTCGAAACCAACTGTTACAACTGCAATACGAGATGCGATGACAAATTTCCCGTCCCTTCACTTTACTTCTTCCCTCTCTCTCCCCTCTCCCTCTATCCATTTATAAAACATATACTTCTACAGATATATTTACCTAGTAAATATAATTAACATATATTATCTTTATACAAAGAAATATGCATTGTTATGTTGTTTCGTGTCATTAACACATATATTGTGATACAATATTATGTTTCACTAATTTATGTTACTTCTATGTAATAATTGTAATGTCTCCATGATGTAACTATAACATACCTTACAGACATTAACAATACAAAAGTTGTAGATGAGACAACATGATACCAGATGGTAATAATGGTTGACACTTACAAAATAAAATTACATTAACAATAATTATTATGTTTATCTTTTTGTTACCCCAGGTAACAAATAAAATTTATGTTGGTTAACATCTCTTGTGTTTCTTATCTTTATCTCTCTCTCTTCTACTCCCCCATTTCCCTACTCTTCTAATTAAAATGTGTTGATGTTGGAGCATTAGAATGTGTTATCTTCTCTATCTGTTTTCTCTGTGTTTCTCTTCCTCACTTACTACTCTGTACGTTCTAACAAATTAAATGTTTTATAATTATATACAAAAACAATGTTATATAACAATATAATTGTTATCTTAGTCAGTACATATGTATACAATATTAACTAAGATATGTATTTGCAACAAAGTTATTTTTACTATACATATACATACATAATTAAAAATATAAGTAGATATGATAATGTGTTTGTTATTCTTAACAATTTAGAATTGTTATAATGTTACTATACAACATAATATTACTTTATATTAAATTTTATCAAAGGATATAAAACACATATGAGTTATAAACAATCATACTATGCATTACCACCAGTAGTGAATATTAGAAGTATATTTTTAAACTGCCTGTTAATACACAACAATTTTCGTACTGGTGCATTACTTAATTTTCAACAACAACAGTATGACACAGTTGAACATATTATGGATGTATTTCCAGACTTGATATTCATTGTACATGATAGTATCTTTGATATTGAACAAAAGAAGTGCTATGTTTTTCGTGCTGATGATGAGTTGGCAAAGGATTTGTATGAACAAATTCAGGACATGAAGACTAAAAAGTTAAATTATAGTTTTGTGTTAGGACAGTTTCTAGGTTATATTCAACCACTTGCAAAACTTATTAATACAGATACAACTAAATATTACTTTTTGGGTTTAAACGTCACTGACACATCTCTATCTTCTTCACTGAGAGATAATAATATACCTATCTTCAGCCAAAATGTAAATAACAATGTAAGCTTTGCTCATATAATAGACATGTTGGATCATGCAACCAACATTATCTCAAGTAATATTACACCACAACTTAAAACTACCTATAAACTAACCAATTCACAGTAGTAATTATTTCCTTAAATAAAATATATATAAACACTTGCCAAATACATAGATAAATAGATATATAAATTACATGCAGCATGTAATTAAAGATAATATTTGTTTGTTATGAGTACTTTTGTTTTCTGCCTCTCTTTACCACTCTATTTGTTTTCTTAGGATACGTTTTGTATCTGTGCTATCTATGTTTTGTTATTAACACACTATATGTTAAGTACATAATAAATTAATGATGTCATCTATTACACTCTCTTTCTTTCTTTTCTCTTCATGTTTACACTCACTTGATGAGTGTATATTACCATATTAAAAATATAACAGTTCATTGGTTTTATTACCTGGATATAATCTAGATTAAGGTAAGTAACTTCCATGTTCACAACAAAAACAATAACTTAAGATACATTGTTATAATTGTAACTGTTAACTTTACATATGTTATACAATTAATATATGTGGTATTAAATATACTATGATTGTGTTTTTACATATAGGAAGTGTTTATCTTTTTGTTATGCAACAAATATTATTATGTTTACATTCGTGGAATGTAAATGTTTACTGTACTACATTTCAATACGTAGGGTTGCAGTCCCGTTGTTTGGTCTGATGTTAACGATACAGGCTGTAGTTTTAGTGTTATTGAAATACTCAAGAAGCTCTTTAATATAATCACATCGTTCCATATTGATGCACTCAAAGTAGTCAATCTTAATATTGACCCTAAGTCTTCCGGAATGATCTCCCTGCTAATATTAGCAATTGCCTCATCACCTTCTCTCTTAAGGTTGGCAAGAGATATCTTATTCTGTTGCCCAATATTAGTTTCATGGTCAATACGTAATGTTACAGTATCTTGTCTCTTATTAACAATTGTAGCCTTAAACCTCTCATTGGTAAGCGTACTCAAGAAGTCGTTTAGTGAGACCATTACTTTCCATGTGGGTGTAATCCATGGTGTCAATATTGATCCGAGCTGTAAATCCTCCAAACTTGTCTCTGTCAACATTAACAATTGCATCATCACCCTTAATTTTGTAGGCATTAACAATTGCCTCATCCCGAGGATTAACACTGTTGTCATCACAACCACTAATGTTAAGAACAGCCTTTTGCTGATATTGAAAAGTAGGTAAAACGTCAGTCATGTCACAAATTTTGGTTGTAATGTAAAAATTGCAATCAATTTATTTTGGTGTTGAGGGAGAGGAAGGGGGTGTGGAGCTTGTGGCTCAGTTGTAATGTTACACTAGTAACCAATAAGTATTTCAATGGTGTTACAATACACGCACCAATATCATTGGACATTTGTTAAATCGACTATTAAATCTCCAGTACTTAAAGTTTTAAGGGTTAACAATCTTTTAATTGGAAAGTTGTGTGTTATACATGAATCTAGACTATTCAACACATATTATATATAAAATGTTGCTTATAATACAACATTTTGGTTAAATGTAGCAGTTGATTATGTTGTTTATAATACACCGTTTTGGTTAAATGTAGCAGTTGGTTATGTTGCTTATAATACACCGTTTTGGTTAAATGTAACAGTTGATTATGTTATTGTGAACAACAAAAATAATAGTTGTGTACAAGTTTACTTTGTATGATAATGTGTGGTTGTAATAACGTATGTGACGTAGTTAATTTACCTTTTATACATTTTAAGTAGAAAATTATGTTATTGTGAATAACATAAATGTGTGTTTGTAAGTTACCGATGGATTGGTAATTGCGGTTTTAATCCTTAACGTAACATGGAATTCCCTCCGAACCAAAACCATGGTGAAATGTGGTATCAAAAAGTAATCTTAGTTCGTCAATGTTAGTCTTAATGCAACAATTGACTGGTACACCTTGATCATCTTCGTCACCCCAATAAATAATTACTGTTGGATTGACTGTGTCTGTACATAAAACATTGTGGCTGAAATGGCTATCATCATCAACACAACATCCATCAACAAATCGGTATGACATACCTTTAGTCTTGTTACTCCAACCACTAAGGGTCATAAAGTTGACTGTTAGTCCATGTTGACTAACATAGTCTGTAACTGTATCAATAAAAAGATTAGAAACCATTGGTTAGTTTTTGTGCACATGTAATGGTGTTAAAATCATTTTTATATCTATGTGATGTGATTACATCTTTGGTTTAATTTTTGTACTTATTAAAATATATGGGATGTCAGAAGTGGAAACAAAAGTAAATGTCAGTGATTCTGATGATAAAAGGATACACTATTCATCAAATATGGTAAACTGCTTGATGAATTAATTGACATTGGTAAACACTTAGACAAAAATTACGATTAATATTATCAGAGAGGAAATACATGACTCAGAACAGAAGTTACAATATGCAACACTAAGTGTAAATAACATGTTACAAATATTACATGATCTTGAACAATAGGTTGTTTAACCATATGTCACCATGTAAAAGTATTCAATGCTTTATTGTTCTAAACAATAAATATAACACATATAAAAATATGTTAACACTATTGTTACTCCAAGTAACAATTATCCACGCAAACATAGGTTATTACTTTGTTGTTTAAAACAATAAATATAACATATACATAAATTTAGGTTAACACTAATGTTACTCCAAGTAACAATTATCCACACAAACATAGGTTAGTACCTTATTGTTTAAAATAATAAATATACTAGACGTTCAACATAAGTTACGGTTCAATATATTGTGTTGTTTAACACAAATATGAGTAGTTGAAATGTTATGACCATTTTATTGTTTGGAACAATAAAGTAAACATATGTTTGTAATGTTAAAAATTAGGAGGATGATTAGGAGGATGAATAGGATGATGATGATGAGGAGGGTGGGGAAGAGAAGTATTTAAGATACCCTTGTAGGTTGTGGGGAATGATGTGTGGGTTTTGACTGATGATGTCACCCTTCTTATCAAGAAGGTACAACATAAAGTGTGGATTGTATAACAGGGATGCAAATCTATCCTTTTGCTTACCATGACTCAGACAATCAATGATAATATCAAGGTTGTAATTATGGTTAGTATCATCATCATTACTACTATCGTTACTACTTGATGATGATACTATAGAAATGTCATTGGAACACATGTCAAAGAATTTCTTGTATTTGCTCAAGATTGCAGTGGCAATTGGAAAGGCATCAAAACGACAAATAACATAACACAGGAATGGATAATTGGTAACAAACTCATCCTCATCAATTAAATTACTACATCCCATAAACATAAGCTCAATGTTATCTCGTTGCTTCAACAGTTCCTTAGCCACATTATCCTTAATATAATAATTGCTATGAAAGCATGAGTTAGAATGATTGTACATGTTACTCTCAAATATATATCTGGAATTACCACGTGACAATAAACTTCTTAGTCCATTGGTGTGTGACTTGATCACTCCAACACAATATTGTTCTAGTACACTAGCCCGCACCTCTGTGCGTTTACTATAATCATCATCGTACTGTTCACTTGGATTAGTTTGATTATCTTGATTACTCTGCATACCTTTTGTTTGTTAGGAACAACTACCATTATATCAATTTACCTCTTTAAGAAGTAAATAACATGTATAAATCTATCATTAAAACTTTATCTAATTAGTGGATTACAAGTGTCAACAGTTGATTGATAAGCTTTGATTGAACTGTAACTAATTTAACTAAGTCTGGGTCAAGGTCATGCTTACTGTGAACCAAGGTCAACAATTCGTCCATTAACATAATATCTTGTTTAAGTTCAACATTTGTAGTCACTCCATGATCACCTTTATCTTGTTCATCATCGATCATTAGATGAAGCTCAATATTGTAGTCGTATGGCTTAAAGTTTTTACTCTCAAGCGTGGCTAGTGAATTTGGCCACGCGAGTGCCAAGTTGATACTAATATTAATCCCAACGTCACCAGTCCATCGTTCAACTCGTTCAAATATAATATTTTTGGCAGCTTTGAACAACTTTTTTAGGTCTGCTTATGTTTTTGGGTCTAATCTTTCGATAAAATTATCTGCCTGTTCTCTTCCCTCATCACTATTAAGTAACATACTATAGTGTTTAAGATTGACTATAGACTCGTTGTAATCCTTGATTAACATCGGTTCTATATTATTGTACGTTAGCCAGCCATTAACGAGATCTCGACCGAAGGACATAACTATTTTACATAATGTTAATTATAACAATCATAATTAACATGTATCAATTGTTATTCACACGTATTAATTACCACTTATTATTTAACTATTACAATACATGGTTATACACACAATATTTTACCAACACAACGATCTTCATAACCATTTAGTATTTTGTTATGTAGTAATACTACATAACAAGTATTTAAAATGCAAAGTTACATATTTATTACTAAACTTTAACTGTATATTATGTTGTTGAGTAACAATTCCATCTTACATGTTACAGGTGTCTAAAATACATAGCACTTTATTTACTATTTATTAATATGTTACTATAGTACGTTACTATAATACGTTACTATAATACGTTACTATAATACGTTACTATAATATGTTACTATAATATGTTACTGTAACATATTATGAGTAATTAACACATACACAACTATAATATTATCTATTGGTTCGTTATTTGTATTGTAATAGTAAATTTTACATATAACAAGTAATAAAATAGTAAGTTAAAAGATAATACTATTAATAATAGTATTGGTGATAAAATACACAAGAGATAAAAATATAGTAGGCAAACATGTGGGAGGGTGAAACTAAAAAGGTGTTATATGTAGATAAACTTTTCCTTGATTAACTTCCATTCATGTAGTTGAGTACCATGGTCGTATGTGGTTTCGTATAGGTCATCATATGAGTTAAGTGTCCATAACCCATGTTTTTGATCATTAATGTAGATACCAGTACCAGGAAACTGTTTTCCGTAATAATCATACTCTTCCCATGTTCCTTCTTTTTTACCATTTGTGTAACAACCTTTACTTTCAACACATTTCCAGTCATACCAATATGTCCATGGTCCGTGTTTTTGTCCATTGACATATGAGCCTTGTGATTTGGTCTTTTTAGATGTATCATAGTATGATGTCCATGTTCCGAGTCGTTGATAGCCATCCATGTCACCACACTCTAGTAACGTTTCGCTATTGTACACTTCCAACTTCTTACCAAAATTAATAATGGTATAATGGTGATCTGGTTTTGTGTATTTAATGTTAAAATGGGTAGTGTGTTCATCATATTGAACTTTAACACAATAATGCATATACTCATTAATGGTTATTGTTTTGTTTCCATTGATTTGTAACCATGACTTGAAGAAGTGTGGATTTGACATGTACACTTCGGGTACGAAGGGATAAGGAGAATACAAATATACTTCTCGTAACAAGTCTTCGTGAAGTGAGGTAATAATATTGTTAAACCTTGCCCAACATCTGTAAGCTTGGCTCATTACATATTGAATGTAATCATCATCAAATAGGTAACAGGCAAGAGATAAACATTTAATTATCATATCAGCATCGTTAACTTCCAATCTTTTGTCTTCAACGTAGTACTTATAATTACCGAGAGCTGAGGCAAACTGGTTTGAAATTACAATAGGAATTATATTCGAGTCACAACAAGAAATTATATCATTCATGTACTTCGACTTCATTGCCTTATCCATAGGAATTATAATCTTTACTTGTTTCTCCCCACCCTCTTCTTTTCCCTCTCCTTTTTCTTCTGTTCCTTCTTTTCTTCCCTCCGTTAAAATAGTTATGGACATTTATAATGGTGATTAAACTCAAAATATCAATATAATGGAAGGTTACTTGTTGTAGTCTTGATTATATTAAGACTTATAACAATTTTGTAAATGTAACAAATATATGTTAACTGGGTTAAGACTTGTTTACAACACGATATTGTCTTTGGTTTGACAACTTTTGGTATGTATATCATATTGTTTTATATAACATATTACATATACATATGTAATATTGTCGTGAATAAGTAAATTAAGCATGTGTAGCATTAAAATGTTAACCCAGTTAACATTATTTACTGTTGAAATTTCAAATCTCTAATATACAACATTATGTTGTATATATTGGAATGTGTATCGTGTTGAACATCAACAAACATAATACACTATATCATCATGGTTATACTTGGCAGTATAAATTGCTCGTGACAAGAGGAGAATACGAGGAAAATTTTTAACTATATCATCACCAGTAAATGTTTGAACTATTGATGTGTCACGCAATGCTTTGTATGTTTGATATTCAGTCTGAAGCACAGAAGTTTCATCAGTGGAATAACTTTCTTGTTTACTCATACCAAGGGTTATACTGTTCATCTCCTCTTTCAAGAAGAACATTGCTCCTTGCATGTCATACTTAGCAAATTCATATGCTGCATGAATTGCAGCCTCTTTACTATTAAATTTTTGTGAGATAGTTCCAATTGTTAATTGTCTACTGTTCCAAAATGTATTGGGTCCACATATATGTGTTCTAACTTTATATTCCAACTTGTCAGACATAGGATAATAACAGGAATAACAATAATAAGAAGGTTAAGAAAGGAAAGAGAAGAGGATGAGGGTTTGAATACCTAACAGGTAAAATAATCAGTCTTTTATATATTAGTGGTGAGTGTAGTGAATGTAAACATTAAACTAATTATGTTTGGTGTTGATAATTATGATATGATAATTACATTATGATAATGTAATATGGTTAATGTTACTATTTGGATTGTGAATATAAGGTGTTGGAGTAGTATTTTGGTTTTGTACAAACACGAATGTGTAGCCAAGGTACACCGTTACCATGAGTTGAAATCCAAAGTGGTGTTGCAACGTCGAACAGTGGAAATATATCATAAATTAACGTGTCAAAGAATGTTTGAAACATGGTTTGTCCTAATATGAGATCAGATAGCGAGTGGCTAGAGGATTGTGGCTCATAACGTGTATTTAAGAACGTATACAAATTAGCACAGTTAACGTCATCGGTGAGTGTTGTTGGTATGAACAATACAGCATCATGGTTTAAATTCCAAAAGAAGGTGTACTGGGAATCAACACTGTTAATGTAATCTGAAAATGCTGTTTGGTCAGCAACTGATGATAATGTTGTTGTATATGTAATGCTAAACTCGAAGTTTTTAGTATTCAATTCATTTTGATACAACTTTGGGAACTCCAAGTAATATGGCTTTGTCAGTGACATTAACAATTGTACAAATTCTGTATCATATGCGTTACACAACCTATCAATGAATACTTGCCATGTAACATCACTCTTGTATATTTCAATACCTGAAGGTGACAACACTTGCTTAGTAAATTTCATCCACTTACTACTTTGAATACACAACATTGTTATTATGAAAAATATTTCATTTCTAACTTATGTATATCCAACTCCCAAATACCTACATATCATACAATTATCGTAACCACAAATAAATATATACTTGGTATCAAACAAGTAGTTAATGTGTAATGTTGTTATTGTTGTTACAATAAATACAATCACTATAGTGATTGTATTTACTTGGTATTACATTACAAAGTGGTTATTACGACAACTAGTTATTAGTGTAATTGTTGTGATAAACATGTGTGTTTGTGTATGTAAATATGTTTAGTTTGCGTTACAATACATATTTACACTCATCAAGTATTAACATAACTATTATAAAAGTTATAATAATAGTTTATTTATTTGTTTATTTGTTGTTGCAACAAATATATTGTTCGTCTGAATGAATTAACTAGTGAGTGAGTAAATGTTTGGATGTTTAATTCTATAGTTACTTGTTGTAAGTAATCTTTGGACAATTAAATGGTGTATTAGTAAGATTACATGACCATATGTGTAAGCGATTGTGAGCCTAAGGCTAACAAGTAGCAAGCTACGCTAGGCAACAGATCCACAACATTCATGTAAATTACACATGTTATTACTTGTTTTATACCGATACATTTTCATGGATATTGTGGATCCTTGTTTACACGTATTACCATGTAATTGCATTTAATTCTACTGGTTATATTTCGTAAAATTATACATTTATACATGTATTTATTTGAATGAGTGAATGGTTTGAAAGAAAAATACATCCAGGATTTTTTGTTGGTAACAACGTATCTTCCCTGAAAAAATGTTGGTCACCAATACACGGTCTATACAGAATCTGTTACTACCAACACATTTTCCAGGATTTTTTTGTTGGTAGTAACAAAAAGTTTGTATATACTTTGTTGGTATAAACATACTCTCCCTGAAAAAATGTTGGTAGTAACAGGTATCGTATAAGCTATGTGTTGATCAACAACATATTTTACAGGATTTTTTTGTTGGTAGTAACAAAAAGTATATACAAACTTTGTTGGTATAAACATATCTTCCCTGAAAAAATGTTGGTAGTAACAGGTATTGTATATACTATATGTTGATCAACAACATATTTTACAGGATTTTTTTTGTTGGTAGTAACAAAAAGTGCGTACGAGCTCTGCTCGTGTGAACATATACATCCCCCTGAAAAAATATTGGTAGTAACAGGTATCGTATATACTTTGTGTTGATCAACAACATACAAATTTAAAAGAGAATGGTTTGGAAGAGAAAGGTTTGAACTATTATTTATTATTTTAGTGTCATTACATGGTAATACGTGTAAACAAGGATCCACAAACAACATGTAAATTATAAGTGTAATTACATGTTTCATAATAATACATCTACATGACATTTGTGGATACATGTTTACACGTATTATCATATAATTACATTTAATTCTACTGAATATATTCTATAAATTTATATATTCATACATATATTCGTTTGAATAACAATAATCTTTGGACCATTGCTTGTTATTTTAGTACCATTACATGGCTATACGTGTAAGCAAGAATCCACAATATCCATGCGATTTATAAGTGTTATTACTTGTTTCATACTGACACGTTACATGGGTATTGTGGATTCTTGCCTACACGTACTGTCATGTAATTACACTTAATTCTACTGGTTATATTCTATAAATTTATACATTTACATATGTATTTATTTATTGATTGTTTGAATGTTTGAATGAGTTAATGTTTGAATGAGTTAATGTTTGAATGAGTGAATGAATAACAATAATCTTTGGACCATTGCTTGTTATTTTAGTGTTATTACATGACCATACGCGTAGGCAAAAAATCCACAATATCCATGTGGATCACACGTATTATTACTTGTCTCATATCAACACAACATCATGGATATCGTGGATTCTTGTTTACACGTATGGTCATGTAGTCTCATTCAATTGTACTAATTATATACTTCATAATTGTATATCTGTCATTCATGTATATGTTTGGATGAACAACTATGTGATTGTTTGTATATTGTAATAGTTGATAACTGATGATGTTATGACACATATGACTTGGTAACTAGAAATGATACGTGTTGGTATTCATGGTAAGGTGGACTTGACACAATATGACGACTACTACCAAGTATTATCGTTAACTAAATCTACACCATATGGTTGTTTATCACCATATTGTTTAGATGTAATATTTGAGGAGGACAAAGGACAAACGTTTACTACCAACATGGAGAATGCTTGGCAATACAGCAAGGTATATGCAAATGTACCAGTGTCGGTTCAACGCAGGTCACGTTACGATCAGACAGTCATTTGGTCTCATCCAGCCGAACAACATGTTATTGATGATAACAGTAGTAACAATGGTATTCAAGATAAGTACTGGTTGTGGAGATGGAAAGGTTTCTCTGTTAAGGAGCCGGTTCGTTATCCAGTTGGTTACGATCACCGTCACAAATGTTTATATAGTTTGTGGTTTGATACCAACTGTAAGTACTACAAAATGTATGACTACATTGAAGCCAGGAAGAACATCTACTTACCTCTGTACTTACAGTCGGTAATTAAGGAGCCAAAGTTCCAACAGTTAAAAAAAAGGTTGGTTCAAGGTCAAAATCTACTAATCTTAGAGGTAGATGGGCCACACCAGGAGTCTCTAACTTATTATAAAAATAAGTACCAGGTAGATAACAATTTCATCACTAACAGTACCATAGTAGCTAATGAACACAACCTAAACATTATGCTCCATGATCCCAAACATCCATTTGGTCATGGATATTGTCTGGCAGTCGCCCTACAACAATAACTTCATAACCCCTACTCTTTCTTCTCTCTTCTCTTCTCTCCTTCCTCCAATTCTCCATTGATGTATCTTCTTCTGACCAGTTCATACACAATCCAATTATAACACTACACAAATGCAAATATGTCTTGTTTACATAATATGTTCATAAGTTAGACTTATGAAACTTTAACATTACAAACATAATAATAACCTATTTTATTCCTACCACTTGACATGTATAAGTAGTATAGTATGTTATATAATCTATTGTCTATTAACTACTTGTCAACAACTACTTTTTGATTCACAACATAGATATAAACATTATAGTATTAATATTTGTCGTGTTAATATCATCATGTACCTAAGTATAATATGTGTTGGTTATTAACGTATTCCTATATTGTAATTATTATAAGTATCACATACCAACTATTACTTGGAATAACCAACACTTAGGTATTAAAACAACAAAATGTTTGTTGTTAATATGTTTGAAGTTGGATGTTATAGTTATCTTTATTAGAATGTTTGAACAGTAAGTAACTTATTATTGTTAGAGTGACAAATGTTAACAAAATGAGGATATGAAAGTACGTAAATGTAAACAAATGGACGATTTGTATATAAGATTAGAAACAGGACCGCTGATCAAGGGATCATTGCTATTGGGTTCTGGTCTGTACTCAAGCATGTTAGAAAGTACATCCATCAGTACCAACATGTTGGAACATCGTAGTTTACGAGAAGGTAAGGAAGATAAGGAAGATAAGGAAGGTAAGAGGAGTAAAGAGAATGAGAGGGAGAAGGAGGAGAAAGAGAGTAAACAAATGGAAGAACACGAGGTTGTACAATTACCAGTGCCTGCAGGCATTAGTGATGAAACTATGAAAGATTACATTAATTTTGTTGATGCAGAAGGTGAGGGAGTAGTAAACAACATTAAAGAGGCTTTAAAAGCATGTTCTCTGTTGGATGATCCCAAATATTTGGAGTTTTGTGTTAAACGCCTATTATGTCATTACGACAAATGTAAGGATGTTTTGAAAGATATTAACTCATGTTACATTGAGGAAATATACCTTCTCATGCCTAAAGATTTATGGCCTGAACATTTACAAAACTGTGACAAAATGTTGGCTAAGTGGCTACACAAACACTACTTTGGTATTTTAAATTGTAATCTTATCAGTCATGAATATAACTACGAACATGGTTATAAACAAGTAGAATGTTGTTCAACTGTTAATATACAATTTCCTGTTAATAGTTACATTTATGTATATACTATTGTTACGTATGGTCATAACAAGACTTTGATGGGTATTTTTTGTAATGTGTTGAATCTGGAACAAGCACAAAATTATATACATGACATAGATAGTGTTAACCATAAATTCTGCAAGTTACCATTTGTAAACGTAACTAATATTGACATTAGGAAACAATTGTTGACTAGTAAGTCACCAATGTTTACGGTTGAAGATATCAAGTGGAATTGTAAGATTCACGCACGTGAATCATTAGTATGTTATAATATAAAAGATGGGCATAAAATTATAAATTATATAAAGTCTTTGTTTGGTAGTAACGGTCTTACGTATTGGGAAACAATAACTATCAGCCCAGATGATAATGACCAGCAAAGTATCATGGAGAAGTACGGTGATGAAAACCAGTACGAGATTATGTGTGATGAAAATGGTATTGTAGATCATATAACCAAGATCAATCCACATGTTAAGGCTGTAACTCACTATTACAATGGTTATACTGATTGGTATAACAGTACACTACTAATGTTTGAGGATCGTGACACATACTCACCTGTTTTGAATGTCGGTAATAGTGTGAATGGTGATCACAGTTACTGAACATGTGAGTAGTATTAATCTAACAAACATATACGTATTGAGGAAACAGATAAAAATACATTAACATAAGTGTTAATGTTTATTGTTAATACTACTTGTTAACACAAAGCAAAGAGTAATCTTACATACCAAGTTGCTTGGTATTATAATAGTAATATTTGTAATACTTAACCAAAGTTAACACCAAACAGGTTAGATAATGTACATGTTGTAATTAACACGTTGTAATACATTTTAAACTCATACATATATACTTTTAAGTATACAATTAATATTAACCATAACAAATTTACAACTCCTGGTTGTAAAATATTAGGGAAATAGGGGAGGGAATATAGAGGAAGGAGTTAATCTTAAGTTGTACATATTTAACATTATGTTAATGTGTAATGTATATATATCCAACATTAAACATGTTATGTTACCATCACCAACTAATAATGTTATTGTGGTGATAACATAATCAAGACACTATTGAGTATAGTAATCTTATACAACATGTATAAGTATTTGGTAATCGGAAGGAGAAAGAGAAAGATGTTAAGTAAACAATATGTTAAACATATTCAAGATGGTATTAACAAAATTAACTATGTTTATATATGATCAAACAAAAGAATTACATGAGATAGGTAATATTGACATAAACGAGTGTAGTCTAATCATGTTAAACTAAAAGGAACTGCTGGTGAGTAATAGTAACAATAATAATAATAGTTGGTATAAATATTCTCCCATGTCTAGAAACTTTAGGATTAGCATTATGGTGACAAAACTCAACCAGACCTTCGAACAAAACTTATCACGATATACAGGACCAGGTATGAATGAAGTTGTATGTGACACGGGTGGTAAAGTTGGAGGTGTGGTAAAAGATAAGGTGGAGTTAACATGGAACCAACATATGATGGGTAAACATATAGTGGACGAGCATCAAATGGAATTCGACTCTAATACCACCTGATCACAACTATTCGATTATCTTGTTTACAACAATTATTGTACAATTTATAAGATTTATCCTAATTAACAACTACTGTGAATATGTTTATGTGACTGTAAATATGTGGATGTGATTGTGAATATGTAAATGTTTATGACCTGGTTTAAATACTATCACAGATAGTATAATTATCAATTAGAAGTTATTGTGAATGTGTTAAATGAATGTGTTAAATGAATGTGTTAAATGAATGTGTTAAATGAATGTGTTAAATGAATGTGTTAAATGAATGTGTTAAATGAATGTGTTAAATGAATGTGTTAAATGAATGTGTTAAATGAATGTGTT
>Ga0302300_1000200_pt1 | contig 48346 bp, 30 predicted proteins | sample III_Palsa_E1_1_FD_198756 | JGI IMG/M metagenome (GOLD analysis project Ga0302300, IMG submission 198756) | Peat permafrost microbial communities from Stordalen Mire near Abisko, Sweden - III_Palsa_E1_1 | ecosystem: Environmental > Terrestrial > Soil > Palsa > Peat permafrost | place: Sweden...
TATAGTAGTAACATTCATGTTGGATGCCTCCCCTTCTAAATGATTAATGAATTATCATTTTGGCCTACCCAAGGCCGTAAGTTAAGAGGTAGGCGTCCATTCCATCACACTTAGATGGACAGACTCTTGTAGTATTCTGCAATGTACTCCACGATCAATTTTATAGCTTCTACTTTGCTTTTAAAGCCAGTAGAAAACTGTACTAATTCTGTTTTTAATGAATGATAAAAGCTCTCCATAGGGGCGTTGTCCCAACACTCTCCCGATCGACTCATGCTGCAAATTAAGTTGTATTTTTTTAGTAAAGCTTGATAAAGATCAGAGCAATATTGGCTGCCTCTGTCAGAATGCACTAAAACGCCTGCGGGGAATTTTCTACGCCACACAGCCATCTCTAGCGCCTCTATGATCAAAGGGCTTTCTAGAGAATCCTGAAGGCTCCAACCAATGATAGCCCGTGAATAAAGATCCATGACCGTTGCTAAATATAGCCAACCTTCTTGGGTAGCAACATAGGTAATATCTGTCACCCACTTCTGGTTAGGTGCGCTCGCGCTGAAATCTCTCTTGAGAAGATTCGCAGCCACGGGCAATGTATGCTGAGAATCTGTCGTCGCTTTCCATTTTCGTTTGGCTAAAGCTCTTAATCCCAGCCGTTTCATTCTTCTAGCCACTTTGTTTTTACCCAAGTGTTTACCTAAAGCTTCTAGTTCTTTATGGATCCTAGGAGCGCCATACCGACCACGATGCTCGGTGTATATTTTTACTATTTGGTTATCTAATGCATGGTTATCACGCTCTCTACGGCTAAGTATTCTGTTAAGCGATTCATAATAAGCACTTGGACTTACGTCGAGTACTTCACACATGAGATCCATCCTAAATTCTTGCTTATGTTCAGTCATAAACGCGTACTTCACTTCAGTTCTCTCGCAAAGTACGTTGCGGCTTTTTTTAGGATTGCTTTTTCCTCTAAAAGAACCGCAACAGTCTTATTAAGACGTCTGTTCTCTTCCATCAAAGAAACCACATTAGATTGCAAACTTTCCATCTTAGGCTGATCTGATTCTGATTTTTGCTTTGGAAACCGCCCCTTTTTAAAATTAATAACCCAAGTATACAAAGTTGGTTTAGGAATACCCAATTCCCTGGCTACTACTTCAATTGAGGGAGAACGCAAGGCAAGTTGTATAGCATTCTCTTTGAACTCAGGGGAATAAACCCGATCTTTCTTGTGATCTCTCTTTTTCTTCTGACGCATAACTTAAACTCCTATTTTACCAGTTTATATTATGCTCATAATTTCGACTCCGGGGAATTAGGGTAAGACCAGATCTAGCAAATCAAAGATTGCTGTAGAAGCAACAAAGTATGATAACCCTGAATGTTGTTTTACGAAGTCTGGCAGGCAATTGTTATTCCACCAATGGCCTGCCATGATACCAATTATCATTGGTTCAACGGCTCCTTGTATTGTAATGCCCTGTCCAGCCAAAACCGGTGTTCCTATGTTAAGAATCGGTGAGCCGCTTGAGCCACCAAATGATAAGCCTGAAACAAGCCTAGCATGAGAAGTGTTAATACTCTTATGAATAAAATCATGAGGGGGATATGACGAAAGCTCTGCCCCCCTAACAATTGGCAATCCAGTAGCTTCGTCCCAAAATGCACTCCCGCCTATGTTTAAGGGGTATCCTATAAAAACGCAGCGATCTACTGGATTCAGTTTTTCCTCAAAAAATTGTTTAGAAGCAAACCGATCGCTTACAGTTATTGCATGGATTGCTGGTACCCTAGTAGTATTTGAATAACTTACTCCAGCAAGTATTGCTACATCAGCGGTAGGGTGCGCAATAATCGCAGTTTTATTTAGATTAATTTCAAATTTAATCGGGGATGATATTATCGAATGTTCTTCTCGGAGCCAGATATAAAGGCCATTGAGTCTATGTTGCTGACACTTAGGATCGAAATGAGCTAAATCAATCATATGACGATTTGTAACAAAAAATCCTTGTCCCTTGTGAAATATCCAAAATCCTGTACCTATACCTGATCTCGGATTACCAATATCTTCAATAAAATGGCTTTCAATTCGGGCTGTTGCTAAAAAAAACTGTTTGTAATCAATCATTTTTTCTTCCTTCAATCAGTGCGACTACTCAGCAGGCTTAAAACTGTAATGGCCCTCTTTATACCATGGTCGAAAAATAAAATTTCCCTTTCGAGACTGCCTAGATAAGTTACGAAACTAGTGACTTCATTTTCAGAGCTTCTCAGCCACCTATGTTGCCATAAAAACCTTACCTTTAACTGGGCTAATTATACGGGAGGATTATTACCTTAGCTTGTTGGGGTGCTAAATCTGGACAATAGCCGTGTTAGCAAAAATTACGCGTTAATTCTCGATACAAAGTAGCATGATGGTATCTTAGCTGCACAGCAATTTCTTCGATACTAACACCTTTTAGTAATAATTGATGGATTTTTACTCTCTTCTCAGAGTTAACACGGTTATAACGTTTTCCCATACTTCTTTCCTATTAGTAAAATTTCTAAACTTATCAGTTTGCAACCTTTTTTCTTAACAGAAAATCGCACTAGATCTCTGAATTCACCTCTTTGTGAATCACACCCCTTCAACTGAACTGCGATTTAAACCTTTTTATTTCTTGAGCTTGAAAAGCTACTAGCGTTTCTTCTAATGTTGTTCTTGTTTGGGTAATCTCGCTGAAATTTTCTACTCTTCTATTTTGTATATGGCTACGAATTTCTCCTAAAATTTCAACTGCTGAACGGCCAGCAGGAACTGCCATTGGACAGTAATGCTCTTCAATTCTTTGAATAAAGATGGGTTCATTGCTACGATAATTATCAAGCTCTACTATATGTGGATAATCAAAAGTTTGTGAAAAAATAATAATTGGTCTTTGCAATGCTCGTGACAAAGCTACTACTTCTAAATACGTTCCCCAAGTTTTATCATTTGACATGTACCTAATATACTCTTCAGGTGTATGAAAATTAACGAGACTGCCATCATAGAGTCTTAATTTGTCTTCATCTTGACTGATAATTACTTGGAGACGTTCTTGTAACTCAAAGTCTTCTCTCAAACACAAAATAGTAGTATTTCTAACCTCCTCAACACTACTAAAACGATGATCCGAAATTCTAATAGCTTCAAATAGACAATTTCCTACTTTATATTGAACATCGTAAGGAGCTAATCCAAAAAGTTTATCTACCTTAATTTCTTTTGCAGACAAATCGTTTAAAGAACGCCAAATAACAATTTGAATATCTTGCTCTTCCTTTGGAATTGATAACATATACCTTGAACCAGACGTTTGGTATGTATAGAATTGATGAGTCATGTCTTTTTGATCTATTTGTAAAAGCAAAGCGTGTTTTCTGGCATCTTCAATTCTTTCCAAATCACTAGTAATCTTATTCTTCTCGAGAAAGTTCCATATCTTTAAAAACTTGTTAGCCGCACTTATTAGCCGACCGCCTGGTAGCATTCCTAATGTAGTAATTCCATTTTCATGCCCTTCTAAAGTCGCTACACATTCTTTTTTATCAATGTCCCAAATCTTAAGTGTAGTATCGTCCGATCCACTAACTATTTGGCCATTAGGTAAAATTATAATTTTAGTAATATAGCTCCAATGACCTTCTAAAGTCGCTATACATTCTCTTTTTTTAATATCCCAAATTTTAAGAGTGTTGTCACGTGAACCACTTACAATTTGGCCATTTGGTAAGACTCCCAATGCGGTCACCCCTTTTTCATGACCTGACAAACTAGCTACACAAGTTCTTTGATTTACATCCCATATTCTAATCGTAGTATCTTGTGAACCACTTATCAGTTGATGAAAACTCTCTAGGGCTACCACTACATTGATAGAATCTTCATGGCCTTCTAAAATCGCTACACACTCTTCTTTTTCTATATCCCATATTCTGATGGCTTTATCTTCAGAACCACTTACAACCCACTGCTGATATCCAACCAATGCGCTCACTGCTGCATGAGTATCAACAATTTTAATACATTTTTCTAGGTCTGTATCCCATATCTTAAGAATTCCACTCGCACTACTGCTTGCTATCAAGCCATTAAATACTATAAGACCTGTCAACAAACCAGTATTTCCATTTAAAATTTTGGTATAACCTTCATTGTCGATATCAATTATTTTTAACGAATCATTCAAGGCAGCTACTATTTTGCCATTTGGTAGAACTACAAAAGCATCAACCTTTATATTAAAAGTAATTTTCTTAGAAGAAAATAATTTCTTGCTATCTCTGTAATTTTTTCTTTCTTCAATTAATTGTAATATATCAGAACATTCATTTTTTCTTGCCCATTCGACAACTGTTTCACCTAAAGAATTTTTTATAGCTGGATCAGCACCTTTTGCAAGCAAAAATTCAACTAATTTAATGCTTCCTAAATTAACTGCGAAATGAAGGGCAGTAAGTTTAAGCTCACTATTATCTCTTGTATTGACATCAACACCTCGACTCAAATAATACTGTACACTCTCGATGTTTCCTTTTTTCACAGCATTAATAAACATATCAATATTAAGTTGCTTATCTTGCATTTCTAATTCAACCGCGTCAAGTTCCATGCGACATAACATAAGATCAATGGAATCTTCTACATGAAAATAATCAAAAATAGCATGCGCCTTTCTTAAATAATGTAAAGCCATTTCTAATTTTTTTTGAGAATGCAAATTTATTCCAATTGAAAGAGCTGGTTTTGCACATTCAATATGATTTGAACCATATTGAAGCTCTTTTCTTTTTAAATTTTCAATTTTATCTAGAAGCGACTTATCCAATAAAATTTTCACTTGTACATCTTCCGTACTATCAGAAAATTGTAAACCACTTTGTTTCATTTTTGACCATGCTTTGTTTGTTATATCAAAGGCTTCTGAAGAATATGCATCTGCTATATCGTCAGCCAGCTTCAAGCTTTCTTTACTGACTTCTGAGTGCCTTACTGAGTTCATTTCATAAGCTTTCTTTGATATTTCGAGATACTTTTGACGATTTCCATTAAAATCGAACAATATAGACAACGCAATCAGGTAGCCAACATCTCTAATTTTGTAAAATAATTTTTCTAGCGCATCTAATTCCATTCCTATTGATTCTTTTGTATCAGATTTTTCAACAATTTTCTTTTGAAGGTTAAATATCTTATGGCCTATCAGATGAGCTTGCGTTTTTTTTATTCTATCTTCTTCTGACGCAAAGGATAAAAGTAAAGAATTATAATCTTCGGAGTCTAAAATTTCAGCTTTTTTAAGCTTATACTCCCCAGCCTTTGACCTATCTCCTCTTGCGTGATATATTTCAGAAAGCCCCTCATAAGCATCAGACATATCACTATAAGTGACAGTTAACTCTCTTTCTTTTTTGACTTTTTCTTGAAGATTGTTTGTTACATTTTCTTTTAACACGCTTATTCTTTCTTCACCTACTATAATTAGATCATTAAAATATTCTTCAGCATTAGCAAAATCCAATAAAAAACAATGGATTCGACCTAACATCAATTTACTAGAATCATCAAATTTTAATCTTTGAAGTAAATTAAAGCTTTTAGTTTCAGAAAAATGCTTAGCTGCATCATATAAAGGTATAATAGTTTTATAGACATCAATGACTTCAGCAATACTTATAGTAAAATATTTTGATACATCAAAAGTATAATTTTCTTTTTTCAAAATTAATCGATTATCTTTGCTTTTATTTTTAAGACATGTGTTTAACCGGATGCTCGCTATCTTTGAACAAGTTCTAGAAATATTATGTGCTCCTTCTGGACAAAAAATGCCTATTTCCAATAATCCTTCTATCCGAGTCCAAACATCATTTCCAGAAACATTAAAATAAGAAACTAATTGATCAATAATCATATTAGGCAGACGATATAAATCATATTTTGCATCAAAATAGTGAATTTCCGCCTCATGCAATCCCATCTTAGGCCAAAACTTTTCTATAGTCTCTGCTAATAATCTTAGAGAATTTCTTTTCGCAAAAGTATCATGTTTAATTTCGCTACTCTTGCTACTACTTGCAAGCTCTAAATGAATAATTTTATTAACTTCTTCTTTATAACGCAGCACTAAGTCTTTATCTCCAGCAATCCACTTGAATGTTCCTAATGCGGTACTGAAATGCTTATCTTTTATATAACTTTCTTCATCAAAAAATTTTGACATTTGCGCTGGAGCGTGAATTAATTCAAAGGTTTCCTCAGGTGGTAACTTAAGGTGTACATTTCCTAAAGGAGTATGGCAACCTCCTTTCATTTGACCATCAAAACTAAAGCCATTGACCGTAGGAGTATCAGAAAATCTATCTAGCAACCAATGTAGTTCTGTAATATTTTGGATCCTTGGCGTGGTTTCGCCTAAGTTAATAATTTGAATATTGAGCAGATTTGTTAAATCTCTAAAATATTTCTTATATTCTTCTCTTTCGTCTTGAAGAAGAACCATAAATTCCAAATCAGAATAAGGAGTGGCTTCGTTTCTTCCAAGTGAACCCAAAGCAACGATAGCATACTTACAAGGTGGCTGACCGAGTATCTTAATACACCTTTCAATTAGGTTTTCAAGAAAAGATCTTATTTTTTTATTAATTTCACGATATGCATCATTTATAGGTAATCCTTGATCTAAACATTCTTGCGCAAACTTTCGAATATTTTTCAGGTCATCCTTATCAGTTTTTGCTAAACTAAAAAAAGAAATGCCCTTATTCCCATAACCAGAGAACTTTAAAAAATCATTAGCAGCTTTATTAATATTTTCTTCTATTAAATCAACATGCTTCTCTATTCTAAAATTTGTTGTTTTTTTATCATTTTGACAAAGACCCAAAGCAAAATTATAGCAAGCAATCGCATAAACATATTGCTTTTCTAATAAGTAAAAATAGCCTAATTGCAAAAAATACTTAATCTGTTCCTCATATTGGTTTCGTTCATATGTTTCCTTCAGCCTTGCAAGAATTTCTTGCATAAAATTGCCTCGAATAGTTTGTTAAGGTTTTTAAAAGTGTCTCATCAGAATATATGTGTTGATAATTATTTTCCTCCAACTTTCATGCCGATGCTGCCATAGAAGCACTTATTTCCTATATTCAACTTTCCATTTTCCGTTTTAATCTTTATTCCATACAATCCCAGCTAAACTATAAAGTTTATACAATATAAAATACAATTTTTTTCCTTATTAAGAAATAACCTTATAGCTTTGGCCTTCGGTTATAATATATTAATGCTCCAGTGGCGGCAATTGTCGCCGTTGTAGTTGCAAGTCGCCATTTATTTTTACAAACCATATCATACAAATTAGTAATCATAGAGGATTTTACAGTGGGTATTACTTTACATTCTTTCTTGCATTTCTTTAAATCATCACTTATTTTAAGGACTGTTGGATCGTCTACTTCTAATTTCTCGCTATTTATATCTAAAACACGCTCAAAATATGGTATTGCTTCTTCAGGCTTCCCCAAATGTTTCCAAAATATCTCCGCGAGATCAGTCAAAATCACAATAACATGCTCACTGCTTTCTCCATAAACCTTTTCAGAAATAGCTAAAGCTTTTTTAAGATATTCAACAGCATCAACATGCTCCCCTATATCTCTATATGTAAGAGCAATATTTGCATAAATTTTATCGAAATTTACTGGAGGAACTTGCTCAAACAAGGGTAGTTTTTTCAAAAAAATTACCAATGCTTCTTGGGGTCTATTTTGCTTTTTCAAGATGCAACCTATGTTATATTCTATCCATGCTATCTCAATATCATTCTCAATTTCAATCTGGCGAAAAGGAGCGGTATCTATACAAATATTTTTTGCCATGTTAGAAAATTTTAAAGCGCTTTCAAGACTCGAACTATCTTCAATCTTCATATAAGTATTAGCAAGATTATTAGCATACATTGCTAAAGAATAATCATTTGAACCAAAAGTTCTTTCCACTACGTTAAAAGCAGCCAGACGAATATTTAATGCATTTTTAAAGTCCATTTTACGCACTAAAATATTAGCCTTTGTATTTAAATGAACAGCTGTTACTTCCGGATGTTCTTCTCCATGAAGTCGAATATCTATTTCTATGGCTCTATCAATGTATTTCAAGGCCTCATCGAGTTCTTCCCTGCTTCCAATTATAGCCAAAGCTAAATTATTAAGTTCTATAGCGATTAACCATTCGGCATAATCATAATTTTCTTCCGTTAATTTTAATGATTTCTTTAATATCAGAATCGCTAATTTAAAATCATTCATATCTTGATGTAATAAGCCTATATTGTTTAAATGTTCAACTCTAGCTAAAGACCGAACATCTTCATCTTCCTTCATGATTTTTTCAATTTTTTGGGAGCATTCTAAAGCCTTATTATATGCTTCTTTTGTTTTTTGCGAGCGATAAACCTCAATCAAACTAATCAAGCAGTTGATAGATTTTTCATGATTAATAGGCTTTTCCAGTAGCTCATTAAGGAGTTCTGCTGCTTTTTTATAGTCACCATTTCTATAATAACAAATTGCAAGATGGTAACGAGTCTCAAGATCATCAGGCAAACTTTCACTTTTTAGATAGCTAGTGATTGCTAACGAATAATCCCCTAATTGCTCGTATATTCTAGCATTGATATAGTTTTCATCATATATTTTATACGAAGAAAATGTATGGTTTAAATTAAACTCTTTTACTCTGTCATAGAATGGAATTAATATTTTATATATTTTAAAAAGAACATCTTCCGGAACCCATGAATAACCTGAAACTCCTGCGCCCCTATTAAATTTTCCTATTGACTGCGTGAGATTGTGTTGACTATTTCTTTCAATATACTCAGCAAGTCTAATTTTTTGTATTTCAGAAAACATTAAACTTAAATGGAAGGTTTGTTCTTCTGAAACCTGGCTTGTTAATTTATGTATGCGTTCCCACGTATTTTTTTCCTGAATATCATAATAAAAAGCCAGATGCTCTATCAACATAGTAGGCAAACGAGAGAAATCATATTTTGAACTAAAATAGTGACCTTCTTTTTTACGAACTCCCATCCTAGGCTTAAATTTTTCTAAACTTTCAGCTAATAAATCTAAAGCTCTTTTTTGTTTAAACGTCAATACCTGTCCAGATTCTAATGGAGCCTCGAAGATACCAACAATTGCACGTTCATATACATCTATTAATTCAGCATTGTTCCCATCAATTAAAGCCACACTACGCAACACAGTAGATAAGTGCCTATCCAGCTTATAATATTTTTCATTATGAAGTTTAGCCATATTCTTAGGCGTACCAATTAGTTCATATTTCTCATCCTGTTTAAGTTTAAGATGAATATTCCCTAAAGGGGTTTTGCAACCACCTTGAAATTGCGCATCAAATGAAAAGCCTTTGGGAGTAGGACTATTAGTATCGCTAATCCAATCAAGTTCCTTAATATTCACTATTCGAGGAGTAGTTTCTCCAAGATTGAGAATTAAAATAAACAATAGTTTAGTTAAATTTCTAAAATATTCTTTTGCTTCAATAGTTTCATCATTTATTAAAACTGCAAATTCCAAATCGGAATATGGGGTAGCTTCGTTTCTCGCTAGTGAACCTAAACAAATAATCGCGTATTCACAAGTAAAATTCATAGGGAGAATAGTTTTAGATTCTTCAATAAGAATGCGAGCAATCTCTCTCATCCTTTCTCCAACTTTTCCATATATTTCTTTGACTGATAACTTGTTCTCTTCTAGCTGTTTCTTAGTTTCTTGATGAATACTAATCAGCATCTCTCTATGTGTTTTCATGCGGGCAGAAAAAGAGACTGCTTTCGTTGTACAACCAATAGATTGTAAAAAAATATTAGCTATTTTATCGATTTTATCTTCTATTATAGAAACATAATTCCCTATTTTAAATGTCAATTTTTTCACAGGATCCTGACAAATTCCTAAAGCAAAATTATAACAAGCATTCGAATAGATATGATGCTGTTTTTCTTGGAGATAAGAATCACCTAATTCTATAAAACACTTAACTTGCTCTTCATATTGATTTTGGTCATAAGCTTTTTTTAGGCTATCAATAATTTCTTTCATTAAATTTTCTCCCTAATTACCTTTATAATTGCATCCTTTATTGAACCTCTCTCTTATAACTCTAAATATGGTTAGAATTGCCGTATAAGCACCTCAAAATTCTATGACATTGCTATTCTTCGTTTATTTTTCAACAGTTTTACTATATTTAAATCCGAAGCGCATTCTAATGGCGTTTTACCTTCATTATTTTTATTGGATATATCTGCACCATTTTCCAAGAGCTTACGCACAAATTCTATGTATCCTTTCCTTGCTGCTATGTGTAAGGCACTATCGCCAGCACTACCATTTTTTGCATTAATATTAATTTTATGCTGAACAAAGATATCAAAATCTTCTAATTTGTTATTTAAAGCAGCTTTTCTTAACCCCTTTTCCAGTTCATCTGAGTGTTGAGAGGTATCTTTAAGCCCATATTCCTTTTCCAACGTTGAAATTGATTTTTTTGGTCTTTTTGTTTCTAAAAATCCTGCCTTAAATCTAGGTAGAAAGTTTTCATTTACTCCTTCAAGATTTCGTATTGAAGTGTCTTCAAGAAGAACTTTTTGATCCAAAAAATAATCATTTTCCAACTTGACATGTTTTATTGGTTTTACTTCTTGATCAGCAGAAAAATTAGTTTTTCTTTTGTATTTGCATGTTGTTAGCATTACATTAGCTATTCCAACCATTACATAATTTTCATTTTTTTGATACTGAGCCATCTTCTCAAGAATCAAATTTTCTAGTCTAGAATTCAAAGTAAATATATCTTCTGCATTCAAAAAATTAGCAACATATTCATTGACGGAAATGTTCTTTAAAAAATTGGATATTGTTTGTCTTTTAAAAGGAGCAAGCGCAGCACGAACTTTAAAAGTCTCAAAATCCATAGCATTCACAGAATTCATTTTAGGAATACTTCTGATAGTTGCTTCGTCGTAACGCTGCCTCAAGAATCCCTCTTGAGTAGTCATTTCTGTTCGAATAGCACTATCGACTTTACCTTGTTGTATTGCCTGTTTTCTTTTGCTAACATATAGATTATATTTTCCCCAATCACCCAAATTAATATAACAATCCCTCAAATTATGACATACAGTCTCAGCCAATGCAGATTCGCCAGGATATTTTTCTATTATTTTCAATGCCGTTTCAAAATTCTTAATTGCAGTTTCTGTGTCGCACAAAACATCCAAGTGTACTGTTCCAAGATTTGATAAAGTACGAGCATAATTAGGATGATTATCTCCTTGTTTTAAATCTAGTCCTAACAACTCTTCAAAAAGCTCTTTGGATTCAGGAAACAAAGATTCCTTACAAGCTAAGGCAAAATCACTAAGAACCGACACCCGCAGAGAATCTTCAGGTTCACAGTATTTTCTAGCTAATTCCATCGCCTTAAAATTACAGACTAACGCTTTATCACAATTTCCTAGTTCACTATAAAGAGTCCCAAGACTTTTTAAAAAGCTTATTTTTTCCTTATGCAAACCTTCATATACACTAATCCATAGTGGTAATATTTCCCCTAGAAAATTAGATTCATCATTTTCTTTTAATCGATTTTTGGCAATGGCTAAATACAATAATATTTCTGGCTGGTTGAGAAGCAATAAATTTCCTCTTATAGCCTCTATAATAAAATCATGAGCTTTTTTATTTTCTCCTTTTTGCATCCATAATTGCACGATATCAAACAAAGCTCGTATATTATTGTCATGTTTATAAGAAACGATTAAATAACTTTCCGTTTCATCATAATTTAATAATTTTTCATAAATTAGACCTGTCGTTCGGTTACTGTTATCAAATAGTAAAATAGCTTTAAAAACAAAGGATTGTGGATTTTTAATAAATTTTTCTAAGGTAGTGCGAACTGGCATTAAAACATGATAAAATTCAATTAGCTTTTCTTCAGATATTGTTTTTCCAACAATTAAAGGAAATTGACGGCCTGCATTGTCTATATAATTTTTTAATCTAAATCTCAATATTTTTGCAATGATTTCTTCAAGAATTCTCTTGTTTTTTTCGCTAAAGATTCCTTCTTTAAGTAGCATATCTATTTGTTCAAAAGTATTATTACAATTCACTCCGTAATATAATGCTAATTGATTAATTACCATGTGCGGAAATCGATATAAGTGATACTTAGTATCAATTTCGTGACCCGTCTTTTGAAATCTTCCCATTCTAGGTTCAAATTTAGCACTAGTTTCTGATAATAAACTGATAGCACGTTTTTTTCTCAAAACATTAGTCATAATTTTATTCAATTCTGTATTGTAACTAGTGATTATGTCAGCATCACCCTCAAGCAATGCTATTGCACTAAGTACAGTAGACAAATGCCTATCTTTGGCATAATTTTCTTCATCATGTAATTTGGCTAATTCAAGTGGCGTACAAATAAGCTCATACTGTAAACTTCTATTTAAATTTAAATGAAGATTACCTATCGGAGTTTTACATCCTCCTTCCATTTGACCATCAAATGAGAATCCTTTAGGAGTAGGACTCTCTTCGTCAGATATCCATTCTAAACCTTCAATATTCACTATTCTTGGCGTAGTTTCTCCAAGATTAAGAATTAACATAAATAGAAGTTTAGTTACATTCCTGAAGTAACCAACAACCTGAGGATCCTTGCTGTTTACTAAAACTGCAAACTCTAAGTCTGAGTAAGGCGTAGCTTCATTTCTTGCTAATGAACCCAAGCAAACAATTGCATAGCTAGTTTTAAAATCCTTGGGTAAAACCGACATAGAAACTTTAATCAATTCTCTGACAAGTTCTTTTATCCGTTCTGATAATGTTTCGTATATTTTTCTTGCGGAGAATTTCTCTTCCCCAAGAACTTCTGTTGCAAATTGACGAATATCTGATAATTCTTTTCTATGCTTTGCTGCTAAATTGGTAAAATAATCATCATTAAAATTTTTATCGAAATTTACAACACAGCTTTTTATAAAATCAGTCATTACTTTATTAATAGAAGTCTCTATTTTGCTAATATAGGAAGCTGCAATAACTTCACTTATTTTCTTACCATTTCGACAAATCCCTAAAGCAAAATTGTAACAAGCAATAGAATAAATAGGTTTTTCTGCATAGGAAAAATATAATCCTAATTGTTTGAAATACTTAACTTGCTCTTCATGACAGTTTTTTTCATAAGCCTTTTTTAAATGATTGATAATTTGTTTCATGAAATTTTACTCTCGAAACTTTTTAATAAAAAAACTGCATCCTTCTTTCCATAACATCTCTTTCTTTAACTTCTACCGTCACGCGATACTCGATATCTCTAGCCATCTCAGCAGTTTCGTTTCCTTGAGGCACCCCTAATTTACTTTGAGAAAACAGGCAACGTTTGATTACCTTCCGTGCCAACTCGATATCGTTTTCTTCACTAACTGAAGCTAGTCCTAAATATGCATCAGGCAAATCAATATTTATATTCTCTTTTTCTTCAATAAGCATAGCCGCCTTAAAATAACAAGAAGCTGCCAACTCAAAATTACCTTGGATTTTTAATAAATTACCTAGATCGTTTAAATATCTAGCTTGTCGTGTATCCTTACTTAAATCTGGATCATTTGAAATCCAATCTAATATCTTTAAATAATCAACATCTCTTTGATTATTAAAGGCATTTTTCACTTTATCATGATATAATATTTTCGCGGCTTTATGAATATATTCTGCTTTTTTGACGCTATCTGTCGTGATTGTGCTCAATTTTTGATACACTCGTGATAATTCACTTCTACAGCTATGCAGGTGTTTTTTATCTGGATTAGATCTTTTTTCCTCTTCTTGGATCATGCTCTCATATTCTGCTGCAACGCGTTCTAGCCCATTAATGCTTTGTGTCTCCTTATAACGAAATTTTAAAACCCCATTTCTCCTCATGATTTTAGTATCTATTCCGTGTTCATTAAATTCTTCATCTTTTTGTTTTTCCTGAGAATTACTTTCAATCTTCTTATCAATGACATCTCTAATAATCATTGCCTGATCTAAATATTTTTTATAAATATGAATTTTCTCTTTATCTCCTATGTCATAGTAGGTACAGCCTAAATGATAAAGTATCTGAGCATAGATAGCTAACACTTCTGTTTGTATTAAAGTTAATTGTTTATTCTGCTTTTGAATATCTTCTGAAAAAAATTTCATTTTTTGTTCTTCTTCCATCACAATTTTTCCTGATGCTGGTGAACCCGTTTTTTGATTTGAATTTGCACGCTCCTTAGATTTTCCTAACTTCTCCTTAGCGCTATATAAATTATCTAAAACTTGCTCGAGTCCATATTGCTTTTCTATTAATTTTTTACTATCTTCTAGTATCTCTCGTCCTTGCATAGAATATCCCGTCATCATGTAATGAGTAGCTAACGCGATTTTTAAAGAGAAAAAGTTAGATGAAAGATCCGAAGGGATGAGGTTTTTTCTTGTATTATACAACTCTTCTAATCTATTAACATGAATAGCGAAGAGTGCATTTCTTCTTCTTTTCTCTATTTCTGTGTTATCTCGTATAAAGCATTTTTTTGTAAATTTAACAACCTCGTTTACTTGTTTCTCAAAGAAATCCTTTTCATGTTGGATTCTTTGACTATCTATGTAATATTTATTATAGTTTCTAAAGAAATTTTTCTTTTTCCATTCAATCATTGGTCCTGCTGATAAAACTAATTGCGCAACAGAACGGTGCATTTTGAAATTCCCTTGTCCTTTATCTTCAAGCAAACCATATTGCCCAAGTAGTTCTAATGCATTTATAAATTCTTCAGTTTTCACTTTCAGAACCTTAACAAATCTTAATTCCAATAATTCTCTTTGAATACAATCTGGATTTAAAAATGCAGAAAAATATAATATTGAAGCTGCCAAAGTATTGTTACTAATAGCGCGAATAGATAATAAATTCACACTATCGTTAACAAGTTTGCAACGTTGATGCTCATTAAATTTATCAATCTCTGATTGGCTAAACTGTTTGTAAAGATCTTGTAAACATTCTTCAAAAAGTTTTAAATAAACCTTAATATCTTGACAATCTGCAGTATGCCTAATATAAAGAGCCGCTCTCTTTACTGCTTGCGGTAAAAAATATAATCGTCTAGCTAGTTCAATTTTATATTCTTTTGAAAAACCGTGCTGTGACGAAAGCTCACCTAATACTTGAGCAGTCAAATTAACTACTTCTTCTGTCGTAAAACGGTATTTTTCTTGACTAACATCCATTATTTTAACATCCAAACTATCCTTTTCAGGGATAATATTTCTTTCGCTCGCTGTCAAGATTACTCGTCCCGACACATTACCCTTGGGTATAAACTCCTTAACATGTCCATAAATTTCCTTATTATTAACATTATCAAAAATTAATAACCAATGATCCCTCAAAGCTAATTTTTCATTTACTTCAGCTATTAAAAGTTCTAAATCTTCATCTGCATAATTTTGGACATCAATGCCAAGTTCTCTAGCAAATTCTCTATATTGCTGTTTTAAATCATCTTTATTCTCAGCTCTAAAAATTTTTATCGTTCTAATTGACGCAGGCAACACAGCAGATATCTTATTTGAATACTCATTGGCATATTCTTCTGCTAATTCTGATTTACCACTCCCTTGTACTCCTGTAATTAATAAAACACTAACACTTCTTTTTTGTAAATCATTTTTCAAAGAGTAAAGAAAGGTAAAGCTATTACCTAAAGTTCCTCGTGATGCAGTTCGATAATTTTTCTCGCGCATAAGATCATCAAACAAGCTGTCTATCTTAAAAATTGTTTCTCTGCGTTTAGTATACTGTGAATAATCTCGGGGGGCAGGAATAATATGCTGGTTTTCTATTTCCAATATATCAGTCCCGATTTTATTTCGAAACTTTCTTTCCCTTTCTTCTATAAATGAATTAGGAAGAAAACTTGTTATTCCTATTCCGGTAACGCCCCCTATAATACCTCCAACAACATTCCAACCTAAATCTTTGGCCTTGCCTGAAAAATAAGAATCATCTTGTTTTTTGCTCCCTCCTTGATTATTTCCTTCCGCACTATGATTATTCCCCGCCCCACTATAAAATCTTTTTTGAGATTCAACACAGTGAGTGCTTTTTTCCGTCGTAGAACAAAGATTGTTAAAGAATGATTGTTGATTACCCATAGAAGAAATTTCTCTGGATTTTTCTTCTAAAGATTGCTGCAGGTCTCTTAAAGCAATAGCCTGCCTATTACGCAATACTATGTTATGCACAAAATTCTTTTTACCAAAAAATAGTCTTAGCATAGTGCACTCCCATTTTGAACTTTATCTATATTCGCTTAAATTATTAAATCATATTTTTACAAATTTAACCCCTCTTTTTTGTGTAGTTCTGTTACTATTTTTGCATTTAATTTTCTAGCTAATTTTAGTCGGGCACCTTGAAATGCCCAACATAATGGTTGTCCAATAGCACTTTCTTGCTCGATAGCGCTAAATAATGATTCGTAAGTTTTATTTATTTCTAAATGAAACAAAGCTGCGATTTCTTGTGCTTTAACTACGTAAGCTTTAGATTCTTTTTTCTCATTAAGATGGTAAAATGCAATGGCAATATGGCTATAGATCTCAAACAAATTGCGAGTTTTTCTATTTCGTCCCACCATTTTTTCATGTAACTCCAAGGCTTCTGCTAAATAGCATATGGCTTGGCGATAATCTTTTGGCAAATAAGCATTCTCTATGTATAAATTTGCCATATTAATTCTATTAGTAATCATGGATGGATGACCATCTTTAAAAAAAGATTTAAGAAAATTGTTTGATTCCTCAAAACATTTTTCAGCTTCTATAAATTCTTTTAACTCACAAAGAACATCCCCTTTATTGTTCAAATAGCATGCCATGTTAACACGAAATTTAACGCACTTTTCTTGATTAAACAAAATTTCACTGATTTTTAAAGCTTCAATAATACAAAATAGCGCTTTTTTTAAAAGAGCTTTACGCAAAGTTAAATCTAAAGTTGACTGCTTTAAAAAAGCATCACTTTTAGTTGAATAAAACTGCATTTTTAATGTAAGAGATTTTTCATAACAGCTTAAGTTCTCTACTTTTTCAAGAAACAAAAAAGACATATTATAATCTGTCGATTTACTATAAATATTCGATAGATGAAGATAACTCATCGCCGTTTTTTCATGATCATTCCCATAAATTTCTTTACAAATTATTAATGAATCTTCAGCATACACGATTGCTTCCTGAAACAATTCCAAATACATATGAACTACAGCCATGTCATTCAAAAGATCACCAACTTCAAGTTTGTATTCATTATTTTGCTCTAATAAGTATATTTTTAATGCCTGTTTACCTATTTTTATTCCATCTTGATATTTTCCCTGCTTTACTAAAGCTTGTGCTTTATTAAATAAAGTTCTCGCCACTTGTGGATGAGCGCAACCCAATTGATTTTCACAAAATTTAATAGAGCTATCAAATAAGCGATGAGCTTCTTCAAACTCACCTATTTCTACTAGCATTGTCGCTAAATTTTGCTGATAACGGTACAGCGCGGGAGTAGCAATATTTTTAAAATTTTCTTCTTCTAACTCTACAGCTTTTCTTAATCTGTCAATTGCGCGCAAATAGCTGCCACTGCGCAACAATATCATGCCATATTCAGAATTTGCTTCGGCAAGAGAAATATGTAGGTCATTTTGAGTGATGTTAACAGTCAAAAAATTAGGATCATTTAATATTTTCAGAGCAATAGAAAATTGCTCTTCTGCTTCTTCTGTTCTTCCTACAATTCCTAATACTTTTGCATAATTCCCTATCACCGCAGGATTATTTTGTTTACCTTTCTTAATTGCGCATTCAAAAACTTCAAGGGCATCTTTAAATCTATCTACATGAAGATAAGCCAATCCTAATCGATTAGAAATTAAAACATAGTTATAATCATCAATTTCAGAATGATTCTCTTTCGTGAAATCCTTTAACATTTTTTCACAAATAGATATCACACGCTCATAATCTAACATCTTTTCGTAAATTCTTACTTCAGCTAAAGCATTATCAGCAATAAAATCAAGAGTTTTAAATCTATTATTATTGTTAACAGCAAAATCACAAGAACAATCGAGAAGATAAATCAATACTTTGTAAATTTCTACACGCACAACATTCTCAGAATCATCAAAGATGATATCATCTGATTGCTCGCTACATTTTAGATAATGAGACAACCTAATTTTAGCAACTTTATCAACACAATTTTTTAAAGCTTCCGCTGCTAAAGAGCCCAAAAATTCTTGTTGCTGAAGTTCATCTATTCTAGCATAAGTACTCTTTGATTTAAGGTCGCAATACATGGCTAAGGCATCAAATACTAAATTGGGCAATCTATATAAATCATATTTAACTGGATAGATTCTTCCTTGAGCTTCAAGCTTTCCGACTCTAGGCTCAAACTTCATAATATCGCCTAATAACAGTTCTCTAGCGCGTACTTGCCTTTGCACAAGTTCTATACATTTTTCTATGAGTGCTTGATACTGATTCAATAATCTTTTATCTCCCGCAATATAAGTAACATTTTGTAAAACTATCGGTAGACTTCTATGAAGTCTATACCAATATTCAGATTGATATTCTGATAGCTTCTCAGGTGTATTAATTAATTCAAATTTATGTTCTTCCGGGATATCAAGATGTCTATTACCTAATGGAATTTTACATCCTGAAGGATCTCTGCTATCAAAAGTAAAACCTTTCAAAACAGGATTTTTATCATAGCCAAAACTAAAAGAAAACGCACCATTGTCAATATAAGCAATTTTAGGAGAAGTCTCCCCAAGATTTAATATTTTAATATTTAATATATTAGTAAGATTTTTAAAATATTTTTTACAACTTTCATCACTTATTAAAATGGCAAACTCGAAATCCGAATAAGGAGTGGCCTCTTCTCTTGCTAAAGAACCCAAACCAACTAATGCATAAGAGCAAGGAGGATTTCCCAATAATTGAATACTCTCTTCTAACAAAATTCTAATAAACTCTTTTATTGACAAGGCAATTTTTTCGTAGATTTCTTTAGAGGAATATTTCTCAGTAGTTAGTTGCTTATGAGCCTGCCTACGTAACTCAGTTAGAAAATCCCTATGTGATCTATTAGTATTTAAATATAAAAACCGATCCCATTTAAAATTTGCTCCTATTAACTTTAAATAATCACGTTCTGAGCCACAGATAAGAGCCTGGATTTTATTTTTTACTTTAAAAATTTCTGAAACCTCTTCAAGATTCCCCTCTTGCAATACAACACTTATCCACTTATTTAAAGCTCCTAACGCAAAATTATAAATCGTTATTGCACTTATAAAGTCATTTTTTTTAAAATAAATTAAAGCAATTTCTCTATAAATAAAAATTTGATTTTTATAATCTTGTTCATTATGAACCACTTCAAGTCTTTGTTTTAAATCCTCAAATAAAGATGTGTCTGATGCCTTTGGACCTAGTTCTAACGACTCAAATATTGATTCAAGTTCACTAGAATTTTCGCCCTTCAAAGCTTGAAAGCTCTCAAAAATATCTTCTTTAAGTCTCTCATTGCTAATAAGATAATTTTCTCTCCTGTGTTTCCCTATTAGCGTTGTTAATCCTGGAATACTCAAAACACCTTCAACGAAGGGGACATCAATACTAGCACCTAATAATTCCTTTAGAAAAAAAAGATTTGTTTTTACATAATAAAAAAACCTTAATATAATTTTTATTTCTCCTCGTGGATGAGTTATTTTAATATTTTTTAACATTTCTAAAATTATTTTAAAGCAATATTGAGGGTTAGCAACCAAAGATTTAGAATTTGAAAAACTTTCAATTAAGTCATCAAATCCATTTAAGAATTTTTCCACTCCTCCCAACACGGCACTCTTTATCAATTTTTCATCTAAAGGTGCTCTTTCAATCTCATTTATGTTTTTCGTCATCCATTCTATAAGATTTCTATTTTTTTCAATTTTTTGAATGCAACTTTGCAATATTCGAGTAAAATCAAAAAGATCTTTTTCGATATTATAGCGCTCATCACTTTCAGAAAAACCTATGGGGCCAAAATTTTCATTATATTTCAGATTCGCTATGATATAACCAACAAATTCTTTTTTAGTTTCAGAAAATTTACTAAACAACATTTTTTCATCGTTTGAAAATTGAAAACAATTACCACCAAATCTAGTGTTCCCTCTTAAAGCTTCATCACTCATATCCATTAGATGAAAACTATCTTTCTTCCTACCATGAGTTGAATAAGCCAACAGACGAAATTCTAAGGCAATACCCAATCCAATTTTAAGTTTTTTTGCTAAATCTTCTTCGAGCCCACACCCCACAAGCTTTCCGATATACATAAACATCGGAATATCGCAATCGTATATTCCTTTGTACAAAGACCAATTTTCAATAAATGCTGTGAAGGGTCTATAAATTTCTTGCTTGACATTTGGCGACTTAAAGAATAATTTCAGATCATTTTTTTCATATTTTTCAAAATCCTTAAATATAATATCATTCGCTCTTTTAATTCCATGCGATGAAAAAAAATCTTTCACGTTCTTTTGATATTCTATTGTAATACTTTTATCACCATGCAAATGAACACACTTTGCGATTTCAATGTGTAATAATTTATCTTTATCAACACTACGAGCATCATCATCCAAATACAGAGACATCCTTCTTGGAGTCTGTATCAGCGTGTAATTTTCGTTTCTTCCTCCTAAAGCTCCTAAAGGAGTCTTGCCCCCAGGATCTAATAAGATGCCCCGTTCCAAAATATCATCTAAGTTAAAATCTGCTTCTAATGATTGCTCTGAAATAACTGTTAATATTTCTTTCGGGATAACTGTCTGTTTAAGGTTAATAATTTCTATTGCAACCAGACAACATAGTTCCTTTAAATACCTCACTTTCTCTTTACATTGCTCACAGTTCGGAGCATGCGTGAAAAAGTTTTTTTCTAACCCCCCTATATTATCGCATGTTTCACAAGCGTCTATTAAAAAAGCAAATTCAACATCAGAATAGTTAGTCGCCGTTTCCTTAGCTAATGAACCAAAGCAAATAACTGCATAAGGAAATGATGGGGAACCTAATATTCTTTCACAATCTTTAAAAATATCTACTAAAATTTCCTTTATCTTTTTGCTAATTTCAGAATAAATTTTAAAAATCTTTTCACTTCTAATAAGAAGCTTATCCGGGCTATCTAAATCTCTTGAAAGGTTTTTTTTAAGTAGAATAATTTCTTCTTCAACAAATTTTTTAATTGAATTCAAACGGGCTCTGTATTTTTTTTCACTCAAAACATTTGATTCAACTATAAAGTGTTTACTTCTTAGGTATAAAGCGAATTTTTCATAATTTTTACTCTCTGCATCATCTCTATTAAATAAATAACTATCATTAATAACCCAGGCTGCGTTATTAAAAATCAAAGATTCCAATAAGAAATCTATTTTCTCTTCAAAACTATCTTGCCGCTCAGATCTTAGTTCGGCAATTTTTTTTAATCCCTTCAAGGATTCAACAATACGCTGATAGTCTTCTTTTTCTTCAAGAAAAACTAACTTTTCTTGAAGAAGCCTTAAGGCATCTACATAGTTTTTTTTAGACTTTTCCAACTCTCCTTGTATTAAACTCATTCTAGCCTTTTCAATGCAAGCTTTTATTTTTTTTGAAAATCTTTTAGGAATATTCAGAATAGTGCTTTCTATATAGGAACGAGCCGCAACAGGATTATCCAAAAGCTGTATACCTTTCATTTTAACACCCCCTTGAATTGTGCCTACTAATAGAAACCTATTTATCCTGCGATCTATTGAAAAAATTACCCTTATTGATACAAATAGCAAGCATATTTATTGCTGCTAATAACAGGAAAAAGCATCTTCTTTAATTCATTCATAGATGCACACGGCTTGAAAAACCCCTCATCTTTAGTGATTTCTTAACTACTGCTAAGGCTGAAATCCTGTAATCATCTTGAAAGTTATGCACACTTAATATCCCTTTAATTTTATGGATCTTTCTGCAACTACTCAATGGATAAAATTAATCATACTGAAAAAGCTAAGAAAGTCAATCGATCATAGAATAATATGGTTTTTTAACATGTCGTTATTCCTAAAATATTCCTTTTTTATACACACATCCCATTAGATACTTTATAATTCTTCACAAATATTCCAGGACACTTTCTTTATTATTGGAGCAGTCTATTATTTTCTTGAAAAACCGAACTCTTTTAATTTCCGCTTTAATAAATTGCCGATAAAACTCCACCTGCTCTTGGCGAAATGCAATTTCATCTAAGCTGTTTTTTATTTCAGAATAATAGTTATCGGCTCCAAAATGTGATGATAAATGGATCATTTTTTCACTTTCTTTTGCAGAGAGAGAGAGAGAGATGAGTTTGAGTAATATTTACTTGAAATTAAATTCTATTTACCTAAAATAGAAGAGGATGAAAAAGGAATCAAAGAAACGTATAACCTTGTTTGTAATATCTCAAAGGAGAATAGTCTCAATTCCCCCGCAAAAAATATGGTTTACACACTAAACAGGTATCAGTAAAAAATAGAAAATATAAGAACAAAACAGCATCGCGCACTCTCTTCTTTACGCATCAAATACTCCTTCTAGTGTTGGCGCTTCTAACAAGTCATCACTCCATACCAAGAATGTTTTTGAATCCGCGGCGTAGATTTTTTGCAGACACCGATCAGGACGCATTACAACGCACTATTCATTGACTGAATTTCAAAATCTCCGTGAAGCGGTGAACAAGGTATGCGAACCAAAGCGAAGTGGAGTGACATTAACTTTGCTTTGTAATCCTAATCGTCAACAAGGCACTTTAGGACGCAAACTTCAAACTGCTGTGGCAAGCACCAATGATAGTTATTTAGATTAATGCCCACAATAGCATTTTAAGGGTTTGGACAAATATGTTTAAGTCTATGTAACCTTATGATTTTACTAGGTTTATTGGTTGGCCCAGGAGGACTCGAACCTCCGACCAAGGGATTATGAGACAGAATTCTGAAAATAAATTTGTTTATTTATCAATAAATTAGGCATGGGATGTCCGTTACAAATGCCTCACAAAGTATAACAATGCAGCACCCACTCGCGCAAAATTCGCACAGGATTTCATGCGAGATAGCAACCTGTTCGAACGTTCAAAAAGGTTCCTTACCATTTGCTCTTTTGGTTATTCGGCATACCTGATACGTAACTAGATACCGCCGATTATAACATCACTATATCTGGCGGAATCTCGTATAAAAAGTCACATTGTAAACATCCCTTTAACTAATGGTTTTAATCCCAAGACGTCATGATAAAATGCAAAGGATTTCTCAAGATCCACACACGCAAGTGTCACATGATTCATGCCCTGTATGCTCATATTTTATTGCCCCGGAAAAGGCTGTTATCCTGAAATACATTATTACGAATTGTCATAATTATCAGTGGCCTCGCCTACCCAGGCTGGCAACTCTATATCTTGATCAATATTACAATAATATCCTTTGCTTTCTCCCCCAGTTTTTTCCTCTGCACTTAATTTAATTTTTTTGTTAAACAATACCTGTTCTTGATCGTTTATATTCGATGGCATGATCGACACCAAGGTGCTGGCTTGTGATGCAACTTGTCTTACAGTATCTATCGCTAAAATGGCAGTGTTTTCCGGATAGAGATAAATTAAGACATGGGGGTCATTTTTTGACTTGGCTAAAAACTTATAATGAGACTTAAGCAAATAAAATTCATTAGAGAAAGGGGAAGAGAAGTAAGTATAGAGGATAGCTTTATTTTCATTATATTCGATAAGCGCATAATTTTTTGTTAATGGGCTATGGTTTGTAGGATAAATAGCACATTTTCTCTTGGTCATCGATCCCTCAGCCAAACAAGATCCCGCGTGAAAAATGGTCATACAATAAAAACAGATCCACAAAATTTCCTTTAACATAAATTCTCCACTTATCAACAAGAATAAAATAAGTATATTATTTTGATTTTATCATGTAAACATTGGAGGATCCCATGTGAATGTTTTAAAATTTTAATTTTCCTTCTGAAGGATCCAAAAACGCATTACAATCTTTCTGGAAATAATACAGCCGTTGCAATGATTTCAGAGTTATGACTGCCAACAATATGAATATGGTGTTTTTAATCTGAAAGTTCATCGGTCGTAAAGCTTAAGCCAAAAGCGTTCGCAAAATGCGCTCCCGCAAAGAGACGGCATTATGGTATTTTTCGGTATCATGTTCAATGGTTTTGTCCTCAGGGTCAGAACGCGACAAGCGACATTTCTGCTCCTACTTGAAAAATAACCAATAAAACTAATAGAAAAACTCATCTTAACAATAAACAAAATTCGAAAACTATAAAGAAATCAAAAAACTTGTCGCCGTCGCGATCTGACCCCTAGTAGCTCTTTGATTTTAGAAAAATACCGGGCAAGAAAAATTTAAACTTTGTCGCTTGTCGCGTTCTGACCCTACAGAACTCCTTACACACTTCGTTAGACAGGCTCTAGTTTTTTTAAAATTATGTTTATAACATTCGTGCCAGTAGCTGTAAATATAATAAAGCAAGTGCTAATAAAAAATGTTTGTATTAATAAGATTAGATAAGATGGCATTTTATTTTCTTCGAACTGTAAATCATTATCTATTTTATCTAAAGTTTGTTGTACTATCTGTTCTAGTGACAAATTAGAATTTGTACTCAAATCTGAATATTTTAATAAAAGGTTATTTATTTTTGTCGAAAGGCGATTGTCCTTATTTTCGTATTCGTGGTTTTGATCTTTTTTAGCCTTATTTAATATATCGATATCATTTTTCAGACTATCAATTTTAGCTTCTGAGGCTTTTCTATCTTCATATTTTTGCAGAGTAGAAGGAGAGCAATCAAACAGTAATAAAAAACTAAACACCATGAATACAAAATTACAGGTTAATTTCCCTATTTTTTTATGTTCACCCTTAAGCTTCTTTTTCATAAAATTCTCGTGCTCCTTCACGCCTTACTTTTAAAATGGGCCCAGAAGGAATCGAACCTCCGACCAAGGGATTATGAAACAGAATTTTGAAAATTAATATACTTATTTATCAACAAATTCGGCATGGAATGTCCGTTACAAATGCCTAACAAAGTATAACAATGCAGCACTGACTCGCGCAAATTTCGCGCATTTTTTAAAGTGAAAAAATTAATCTTAACATATTAAGTTATAAATATTTATTAGAAAACTTTGTCACTCCTCTATGAGTAGAGATGGAATAGTATTAATAGTTGATAGATTACTTTCATTTGGCCTAGTTCTTAACCACCATGGTATGGTGATTTTTTCTATTTGATGTTTAATTACTACTTTCTCATCACAGTTTGCATTGAAAAAATGTAAAATAAAAGAACCAACACTAATGACGAATAAGACCATAAGAATCTTAAAAACTGGTGTACAAAAATCTTCACGCGACATTTTTTCCTTTATTATGTTATCTAAAATAACCAAAAACAGTAATAAAGCTGTCAGAAGGAATGTGCTTAACCCGAAAAGTATATAAATATCTTGAGCTTCTTTAAGAACTTGAATTTCAGCTGAAACATATGTTATAAATCCAACAAATACACCAATAAATGTAATAAATTCCTTTTTTTGATTTTTCAGTTCGCCCTTGGTTTTCTTTAATTTTAATTCCAAATCACTTTGCTTGTTTTTTACTTCGGATATCAATTTCCTCATGTCTTTTTCAAATGCAGTTGCATTGAACCCAGGGGATTGAAAACTTGATTCGACTCCAGGGGATTGTGGTGTTTTTTCTGCCATAATTGATTAAATTTCTTTGTCCGGCAAAAGCATTTTTAAAGAAAAATAATAAATTCTTCCAGATTGATTCCCAACAACTGCAATCATTGGAACGCTCGGCCCACCAATAATTATATTTCCTGAAAACTCAGCTTGAATTGGAAGATTAAAAATACCTTTAATCAGAGTAACACCTTTCTCTTCTCCTGGAAAAATTCCTGTGGGAAGAAGTTCATGAATCTTTTTGTTTAAATCTTCCTCAATATCCGCAAATTTTATCATCTTAAAGTTTGCCCTTTCTATATTTCTTTTATATATCAAAATAACAAAATTTGTACAAAAGAGATCAGTGTCATCAAACATCAATGTTAAACAAGGATGCTTCTTTAGACACTACTATTAATGCCCTTGATTTTTTTCATTTTTATTGCGTCAATGTCGGGCGCCCCTTCCGGTCTAAACCACTTTACTCTCTCTTTAATTTCTTCAAACCCTAATTCTTTTCGTAGTTCATCTCGAATATCACTCAATATAGAATCCAAGTCGCCCATAGATTCTTTTTGCCACTGATCAAGAAATTTCTGAAGCGTTTCATTTTGTGTTTTGGTTCCAAAAAGTTGAATATCTGCAACAGCACTTTCCAGATCTCGAAAATACTGAGATCCTTTTATTGGATCCCTCTGAACAGCTAAAGCCAATTTCCTGTATACTTCAATCTGGTAGTTTAATACTATCTCTCTTTTCTTATTTTCAAAGTCGTTCTTTTTTACCTGCCAATAAGCAAATATTGTAGTTGGAATTAAAATAACTACAGCGATAATAATCGGATAAACCACTGCCCCCATGAAATTATCAGGCATATTTAAAATACTCCTAAAAACCCTAGAAAATTAACATATTAAAATCTACATGTCAATGCCATCAAGGCAACAATACAATAATTTGATTCAGAACCTCTCGTGCTGCTTTTAATACATCCCACCGTATATCTGAAGCTAAAAGAGCACTGATATCTTGTGTAAAATAGCCAGACTCAAGCTTGTCTGTTAAATTTTTTTCAAAAACTGCGCGTCCTATTTTTGTATTTTCAAGCTCCATATATCGAAGAAATGCTGCAACTGCATTATTTGGGTTAAAATGCTCCTGCTGTAAGGCAAACCAAATATCAAATAAGTCACGACCTTTTTTGCGCTGATAAAGAGCACGAATTTTCGTACCGATTAACTCATCAAACTGATAGCATGGAATAGCTGTCTTCCCAGAAAACCAAGAAGATTCTACCTTAAACTCTTTTTGACACAAGCCATACATTGAAAAATGTTCCCTAGCGTTAATTTCGATCTTCAATTTCTGTGGTTTTATCGAATTTTCTATTGGTATTTTGTAAGTTAAAGTAACAATGTTATTACTTGCATCTCTTGCTGGTTTTCCAAGCATCGGATCAACCAAAGATCTAATAACATCTAATGTTTCACCAATTTTTTCTTTTTTTACCTGAACGAGATCGATATCTTCAGAGTATCGAACAGGGCGAGGTATAAATAGTTTATATAATGCTGTACCACCTCGAAATGCTAACGAATTAGAGATTGCTGAATTATTAAACATTTCAACTAGAACACGGCTGATGATTAGATCTTGCTCAACCTGGTAATCTTCTGGCCAAGGAGCCTTTTGTCGCCATTCGGTAATACAATATTGTGGGATCATATGTCACTCTCTATGGTTGTATTTTCTAAAATTTTCCAAATTGTATTTCTTTTTATTCCCTCGGTTTTTTCTACTCCTAACATTAAGGGTACATAATCAAGTTTTCTTTGTTGTTTTAGATGCTTCTTTAGGGCTTCCGCTAATTCTATCGCACCAACTACTTCTAATAGATATCCAAGACGTTGTTTCCAAGGCAAACTATTCTGGCTTGCTGCAAGTGAAATTAGCCTCTCAGGCTTCATAGATTCCTGGAGCTCAGAAAGCACTGTAGCAATGTGATTTACCCCCCCGGATTGATTTGGATAATTCATCAGATCCATTGCAGTTCCTTCAGGAGTTGAAATAGTTAGCATACTCTTAGCGGTATTAATTTTTTGTGTTGGTGTTTTCTGTAGATTTTTATTGGCAATAAAATTAATTTTTACTTTGCCACATACAAGTGAAGGCCTATATTTAGGGATTATAATTTGAAAAACTTGAGCACTTTGATGAGTAGCTCCATGGTATCTTGCAGCCGTAAGTAAACTTGCATAATATTCATACCCCCAGTATTCCATTAGGTATGGTATGAAATGCTCAGCGGGAAGACACCCTAAAACTTGATATTCTGGAGGGACAATGACATAAAACCCTTTAGCAGGACTTACTAGTTCTCCTTTGGTAAGTAAGTGAACGATAGAAGAGCGCAATGCTACCCTTGCCTTACCCAGCACCCTTTCTGCATCAGCTAAGGAGAAGCTACACCTACCTTGGCGCATTTGATTATCTATGTACTCACTAAACAACATTTTTCCGGCTCCAACTATGTTCCGTGCCTAAAATAGGCACGGAAGTTAATTATATCCGGAATTTATCTATCTGTATATTTCCAATTTAATCATTTATAGCAGTGCATTAATATACAGTCTAATTTTTTGCATTGGATTGCCCCATCCCCTCCGTTCTCCCAATGGCAAAAATTTTTTTCAGATCACCTAATTCGCCACGCAGTGAGTGGTGAATTGCCATAAATTACAAAAATTGACCAATATCCGAAAGGAATGATTAAGTTTATTCTTAGGAGATCCTCGCCATATTGGCTCACCCTTTTCTCTTGCTTAAAAAGCCCTATAAGCTCTAAATTTTGGTTCAAGAATCCTTATCCAATTACTAAAGCAAATCACTAAAATCGGCGGTCACACCTGACGCACTGGCGCCATTTATTTAATTTTATTGATATTTTCAATGTTTTTGTGTTTTTTGAAAAAATATTTTAGACTCTAGCGTCATACGTTTTCCGACGGTTGTCGGACACTTTCATACCCTTTAGCGCACATTGTCCGACGCTTAAAAAACACTGGCAAAATCAATGAATTACATCCATAGGGCGTATGACATTGTCCGCTTTTGTCCTACAATAGAGGACAGACATAAGAATTTGGTGTGACAACGTCGGACGCGATCTTTAAAACATCGCTTTTTTAGAAAACCTGGATTCCCGCTTTCGCGAGAATGACGATGTGCGAACAATCACGATAAAACAAAAAAAAGACAACTCATTATCGCTATTTCTTATTAGACTGATCTAAAGACTCTTGATTTGGATGTCCAGTTCAATCAATATAAAATTGTAACGGATGTCCTATGCGATTAGGAGACGCATATGGGACGTAAAAGAATGCCAGGACTCGTTAAAAGAAATGATACTTGGCACATCAATAAGGTAGTCGATAGGATTCGGATTTGTGAAAGCACCGGAACCAATCGACTGGAAGAAGCAGAACGATACTTAACTCGACGGTTAGAAACTATCCGGCAAGCGAAAGTATACGGAGTAAGGCCAAAGCGGATTTTTAGAGAGGCTGCCACCAAGTTTCTGCTAGAGCATCAACATAAACGTAGTATTCGATCGGATGCCGATCGTTTAAAGATGCTCGACAGTTACATTGGCCATTTAGCATTGGAGTCTATTCATATGGGTGCATTGCAACCCTACATTGAAACAAGACGAAAGGAAGGCGTAAAAACGCGAACTATTAATCATGGTTTACAAGTAATACGCCATCTCTTAAATCTTGCAGCCGGTGAATGGATGGACGAATATGGACTAACGTGGTTAGCAACGGCTCCAAAGATTAAGCTATTGCCCGATCATGATGCCAGAAAACCATATCCTTTGGATTGGGAAGAACAAGACCGTTTATTTGCGGCATTGCCTCCTCACTTATGTGAAATGGCATTATTTGCTGTGAATACAGGTTGTCGCGATGGCGAAATCTGCAACTTACGCTGGGAATGGGAAGTAGCAACTCATTCAGCAGAAATAGGTTCGGTTTTTATTATTCCAGGAGATCGGGTTAAGAATGGTAATGATCGGTTGGTTGTGCTAAACCGCATTGCGCGTGCCGTAATAGAAAGACAACGAGGGAAACATTCTGAGTTTGTGTTTATCTATCAGGGTAAACCAATGCGACGCATGTTAAGTAATGGTTGGCGTAAAGCACGAAAATTAGCAGGGCTTGATGTTCGCGTGCATGATTTAAAGCATACCTTTGGTAGACGCTTAAGATCAGCAGGTGTTTCATTTGAAGATAGACAAGATCTATTGGGTCATAAATCGACTCGCATTACGACGCACTATTCTTCAGTGGAATTGTTGAACCTATGGCAAGCAGGTAATCAGGTTTGTAATGAAGAACACAAGCCGAAATTAACAATGCTACGAACAGCAGCACAATTGAGTCATGCAAAAATCGCGCAAGAAGTTTTGCCGACATAAACAAGGTGGAATTTTGTGCTCGTAATTGCTTGTTTTTCTTGAGATTAACGAGTGGGCCCAGGAGGACTCGAACCTCCGACCAAGGGATTATGAGTCCGTCCTGAAAATTAAAGAGCTTTGATTTTATTACACTTTTTGCCGCGGGAAATCACTACATATGGCGTACGATGTCTAACAATATCGTACCCAAACCCGCAAAGATCCCGCAAACTTTATACAGTGTTTTTACTAACGCCATTGCCCTAACTTTTGTATACACAGTTATCTCATAAAATAAAAATCTTTATTTACTTAGATTAGCCCAATTACCTCTGCCCTCATGAAGTTTAAGAATTGGCATATTACACGTGCTTGAATTAATTTATTTTAGTTAACTCAAAGATACTTTTTTAAGTCCCTTATTTATTATTGAGAATCGCCCTCTCTCATGTTGCTATGAGGCTTTGGTTTAGATATTGCTCTAGAAAGAGAATATTGTGAAGATTCTGCAATACTGGGAATCTGTTGTGTTCTATATGGCACAGGCTGATCTTGAGTTATTTGCGCTCCTAGTCGTTGTTCAGAAAAAATTAGGTTATTCTCATTTGCAGGTGTAGTGCGAGAAGAGCTTAATAGTCCATTATTTTCCGTAATGCTAACATGTGACGTGTCTGAAGAGTTTGGTGAAGTTGATAATTGCAAAGAATTCATTAGACTTTCAGTATACTCTCCTTGAGTGTAAAAAACTTTATTTTGACGTTTGTGGCCAAAACCAATTACACCCATCTCTTGTTGATTTTCGGTTATTTCCCACAATATATCCGAGGCTATACCCTGTGAAATTTGTAATCCGATAGCAAAGGCGCTAAGTATGAATGCTCCAACATTCCCTGCACCAAAGTGAGCAATGGAGCTAGGAACTCGAGGCTTTTCTCCATAAATAATTTCGTTGTTTGCAGAGGGCCATTTATATATATCATGATAGCCGACGTCATTTTCTATTGAGATAATGATTTTACCTAAGTTATGACTTTCCTTTGTACTATTTAATTCATTCATTGCAATGGTAGTCCATTTCCTTTGTTGGCTTTTTCTTTTATTCTCATTTAGAAGTTTTTCTAATTCAGCCCCAGAGTGACTGATATTAGGCAATTCTATCTCGCCTAAACCAATATCATGGGGATAAAAAGTAAAATCAATTGCTTCATCAGAATGTGATGAATCAAAATTTGAAGCTATTTCTCTAACTATCCCCACTTGTTCATTACAAGTGTTAACTAGGTTTGGTTTAGTTACATAATTAATAATTCTGAGATTTACTTGAGATTTATCAGTAATTAAATTACTAATTCCTGGCGCATCAAAAGTGATGGCTCTTTTAATTGTATATTGTGTTAAACCCACACAGGCTCCTGCAATATAACCACCCAAAGAAAATCCTGTATGTGTAATTTTAGTTATAGTAAATTCATCTAAACTAAGTTTTTTTGTAGGTTCTAAGCTTCCATTATAAAAATCTATGTCATTAAATAGTGTTTTTACATATAAAAATGCTGACTCTCTCAAAATTCTAGGTTCATTTTTTTTAGCTATCGCTATATCCGCTAAAATATTCCCATGCTCATCAAAGCGAGTTCCACGATGGGCAATAACAATTTCAGCACTTTTTTCCTTAGAGTCTAACTTATAATAGGCAACACCATAGTAACCGTGTGTTTTTTCTATATTTAATTCTTCGCTAGTATCCATGGCTTCCCAGCCCCATGAGCGCAGTTTTTCTTCATGCCTTTGATGTATTGCTTTCGCTTCACCTTCTAACACCCCCAAAATGCGGGATTCTCTATTAGAAGCCATGCTACACAATAAAGCGCATTCAAGTTCGCTTGCCATTTCTCAATTCCTTATGAGTCATTTTAGATAAACGCCATAGTAAACTATAAAAAAACTGAATACAAGCTTGAGGGCTTTTACAAGTAGGTTCAGGAACACTCGAACCTCCACTCAAAGCATTGTGAGTCCTGTAAGGAAGTTTGTCTGGATCCTGCATTTCAATCATATGTTGCAAGTACCGCATCTACTGCCGTTTTCTTAACTTTTTCAAGGTAAATTTGATAATTTTGTTCCAGAGAAATTGGGGTTTTCAGCAAATTTTAATGAAAAAAAATCTTATTCAGGTCTAGAAATGTGGGTGATAGAATTTAAATATTATTATTAATGTAATTGTTCAAAAAAAGCAATCTTGAATAGAACATGAGTGAAGCACGATCCTGCAAAATTTTATTCTCAAATCTACTACTTGTGTTAGATCTACTTCCAGACCGCGCAGCACTCATACCCACAGTGATAGTATAAGCATGTTGACGATTTCTTGCCATAAAAGTGGATTAATCTTAAGAGGGTGATTACCTTCGCAAACTCAGCCCATATACCAGCTATCATAATTCATCTCCGAAGATCAACTCATCTGGTAATTTGTTACATAATCAACATTTTAATATCATGGCCAACTTTCTACACGAATCCCAGCATGCCTATACACCTTATAAAATTTAGAAAACAGCATGCCATACCCTTTAATTACTTAAAGCTGTTTTACATTCCTAATACTCATTTCTTCATATCGACCCTGGCCCAAAGTCAAAAATATTCTCCGCAGCACCATGCAAATCTTCCGATTTATGCATTCTTAGGGCAATATAATACGACAGAGCAGCCAAAGAATACTGTGGGATTGACGACCATCCTCCTTGGCTTTTTAATTTTTCTGATTCTTCCCTAGCTTTTTTTCCTCTAACCTCTTCATCATCTCTTGTTTTTTTACCACTAAGAGAATTAGGGGATTGGCCTTGATTATCGCCCTGAGAATTTTTACTATCTTCGTCCATATCACTATTAAAAGCGAGTTTAACATTATTAAGAAAGTTAAAAATTCCAGAAGTGCTATCATTATTTCTTTTTGCTAAAATGGTATTTAATTGTTGCCTGTATTGAATATTGTTGCCTATTGATTGAGCAATGTCATTAGGGGTAAAAACTTCCGCCTCTATGCTAGAAATAATGTATACATATGCATAATTAATATTATTTTTATCGTTAAAATCTGTTTCAGCATTAAATAAAACGTTTATAAAATCGTGTACAAGAGCCTCTCTCCTGTGTTCCAGACCTCGATTATTATCAGAAGTATCATATAGTCTAAGAATAGCTGATATATATGGTAGATCATTAGCAAGATCGTAGGCTCTTTTATTAATCTCTGCTCCTGCTGCCAGAAACATTTTAATATAACTTAGATTGCCAGATCTAATAGCAATATCCCAAGAGGTATTATATTCGATATTTTGCTGTTTGATATTACTTGCTGGAGTTAATATGGTTTGTTGGAATAAACTCCTGAAATGAATAATATCCAACATAGTTTTATTGGATAAGTTCTCAAAAATTTCCAACCTAATATTATACTTATCAATATTTTCAGAGGAGAATAATAAGTAAAAGATCGTCTTAATAGCAGAGCCATCTTTATAACCAGCTACCAAATGTAAAAGTGTATTACCATCTTCATCTTGATCATTCATATTATTAGTTAAATTTTTATACATTTGATTGTTCTTATCAGTCAAATAAAGCCAAGCTCTGTAAAGAACATTATCTTCTATTGCAAAAATAATGACATTTTTTCCTTCATTATCTTCAACTTGACGGTTTGCACCTTTTTCTAATAAAAATTCTATTGCTTCTTTCTTGTCATGCTCATCAGCAATCATTAAAGGCGTATACCCCATTTCATCCTGGAGATTAATATCAGCATTTTTTTCAAGTAAAAAATTAATCATATCTAAATCTCCTTTTTCAGCTGCATAATGCAAAAGAGATCTACCGATATATCCGTCATAAACATTAACCTCGTTTGGATCTGCTCCTTTTTCTATCAAAAGTTTTACCGTTTTAAATTTGTAATTTTGAGCAGCAAGAATAATAGGTTTTTCAGCAGAATCTGGGCATAAATCTATATCTGCTCCTAAATTCAATAAAACTTGAACTACGTCATCATGCCCATCGATACAGGCTGCCATTAAAGGTGTTTGACATATTCCTGTGTCACTGTACAAATTTACGTTTGCTCCCGATTCAATCAAATATCGGACTGTTTCTGATTGGTTGAATTCAGCAGCCAACACTAAAGGACTATATCCATTACTATCTACAAAGTTAATAAGTTTCTGAACCTCTTTATTCAAAAGTAATATTTTTATCACGTCGATATTCTGGCCCAATATAGCTGACTGTAATACCGTATAATTTCGATTATTTGTAGCTTTTATCCCAATGTCTTTAGGATCCATTATATCAAGCAATAATTGAATTATTGCTTGATCACTTACCTTTGCCGCCAAATGTAACGCAGTATGCCCATACACATCAATAGCAGCAACAAACTCAGAAACTAATGTAGGGTTCTCTTTCTTTAGTTTATTAATTAAAAAATAAACTATATCTTTATTACTATTAATTACTGCTAAATGTAAGGCCGTATAGTTACTATTACCTTTAGCTACTAAAACAATACTTTCAATCCCCATAGCCTCAATAAGTGTCTCAGCTACTTTTTGTTTTCCTGTAGTAGCAACTGCTAAATGCAGAGCAGTTTGCCCATATATATCGACAGCCTCAACTAATTTTAGATTAGATTTATAACTATCAAGTACTTTTTGAACTTCAGTTTCAGTATCATTTAATACTGCTAAATGCAAAATGGTATAGCCAAATTCATTATACTGATCTACTTCGTCTTTATTCTCCTTCATAGATAAGTCTTGTTTGGCTACAACTTTTACTTTAAGTGTAGGAAAGTATTTAAGTTCAGGTATTTTATCCTCAATACTCTTATCAAGTAAATCAATATTTTTCTGTAATTCATCTAAGTACTTCCACTTCCATAAAGGAATTTTTCTACCTGGTAGCTGTAGTATGGTAGATTTAAATTCTTTTAATTTAGATTCGAACTCAGCAGTAGCATATAAACTATCTAATTTCTCTAATTCTGCTAAAGTATAAACTAGTATGTACTCCAAGGCATCCTTGTTTTTATTAATTAAACCAAGCACTCTTTTTCGGGTTTTTGCGTCCGAACTTTGTAATTCTCTCATGCAAGTTCCATTTAAAGTTGCATTTACTTTACCTTTACTTAAAAAAGAGTTAACAGCCTCTTGATTAGATAGTTCATTTATACTGCTTTCTATTTGTTTAGAAAATCCATTATTATCTTTTTCTTGCTTTTGTAGCATTTTAAAAACTGTTTGAGCTGCAACTTTACAAACGTCATTACTGCTATTTTGATCGGATGATTGATTTATACTTTCTTGTATTTGTTCAATCAATCTGTCATTTATTTCTTTTTGTTCTTGAATTATCTTAAAGGCTATTTTAACCGCAATATCAATACAATCTCTCGCATCATTACTACCAGTTCCGAATTGTTTAATTCCTCGTGAATAAAATTTATCACCTATATGCTTAAAGATATTTATTTCTTTTTTGAATTTTTCTTTTAACATGCCTTCCAAATGACTAGTAAAACTTGCGCTGCTAGGATCAATTAAAATATATCTATCTTCCGATTTCTGCCATATGCAAATGGTGTGTGTGCCCTGTATTTTATCGGTATTTTTTGTGTCAAATACATCCGCTAATACTACTGCACCAAATGATAATTCTTTAAATACTTGGTTAAATATTTCTTGCTCAATTGTGTGAAGCTCTGTTTTCTTAAGCTGTGTACCAATTAATTTTTTTACTGCATCAGAAGTGATTACGAAACGCTTTAATTGTTGGCCTTCATTTTCATATATCCTAATAACTAAATTATTTTTATCTATCCCAATTATAGGTATTACAAATTTAGATTTAAGTATTGGAGTAAGTGAACCAGACTCATCATTATTTATTTCAGTCAGCATAAATTTGGCTCTCCATAGTTAGATAAAATAACTATTATTATACTTGAAAAAAAGATCGAGGAAAATAGAGTTAAGTGCCATAGAACGAAAGTTAGTCATTATAAATGACCATTTCAGTAAATGGATTATGAACCCGAGATGTAGACTTTATGTATTTGATTTTATTAGAATTTACCCTCACTACAATTTGCACAATACCAATAAAGCTATCACCTATCATTCTCATACATAGCAGTCTTTCTTTAGCAGTTCGATAATAATAAAAAAATTGTGTATATAATAGGCAAGATAAACCTTACCTATGTCAGATTTTGCGACCATTACTTCTACAGTATCCTAGCTCTAATGATCAACGTCAATGGTTCTACCCTTATGTGTTCCTTTATTGCAAATGCAAGCTTTTTTCTTCATTGAATTTTTATCTTCCGCCAATCATACGCATTCTTTGCTGCCTAGTTTTTTCTGCTTCACTCTCCTGTGTTTGCTTTATTTCTGCTTTTTTCTTTTCTTCCTCTATTAATTTTTTTGCATCTTTTCTAGCTTTCTCGACCCGTTCTTTTTCTGTTGAGAGAGTTTTCTGAAAAGCGGGTTGAGTCTGTAGAGAGTTATTCCAAGCTCCTTTTGAAACATTGTTAGCATGTCCTACATTAGCTGATACAATAGATCCCATTATTTTAGATTGATCAGTAGTGGATGTGCCACTAGAAAAAATCGAACCCTTAGGCGCTGTCCCGCTTCCACTTGAAGATTTTGCTATTAATAATTGTTTCTGAATTTCATTAAACATGATGCTTTCAATAAGAGAGCCCTGTACCAAGTTATTTCTATCTAAATGAGAAACATATCTTTGCAAATTTTCTCTTACGTTCTTATCTAAATTCTCCTTTTTTTGTTTCAAAAAATTTAATATCGAATCGAATAGTTCAGGAGCTTGAGTGATAATTGCCCACCTTATCGCACCAATAATGAAATCTTCTTTTTTTTCTGTATCCAATAGTTCTAATAAAATAGATTTACATCCTGTATTTTCAAAAAATACACTAATAATGGGTTGATTATCCTTGACCAGGATAAGATCACCTACGTATCGATGATCATCAAAATCTATAATATTATTATCCATATTTATATCAAAACTATCTAACGGGTAATAATAAAAATTCGGGGAAATAGCAAAACCCTTCAATAATTCTCTTGGTTTTTCCTTAATTACTTTAATTAATTCATTTTTAGTCTTTTTATCAAGCGGGTATTCTACGTATAATCTCAAATAATCATTAATCCGATTAATATCTTTCCATTTTTTAGCAGCGCTTTTTGGAATCTCATTTTCTAATTTTACAATATGATCCATTAAAAATGAAAAAGAAGACGTTTTTTTAGCGATATTACGCATTGGCACTGAAAAACTTATCTCACATAAATGTTCTGGAGTATCATAAAAATACTGGATAAGCGGGAAGATTGCAACAATGTACATTTGTAAGCGTTCAGAGTCACGATCATTTTTTCTCACATGCTTTTCAATTTCTATCATCCAAGATTTAAAATCATCATATTCAATAAATTTTGAAAATTCACGGTTAGAAAATATTTTACTAAAAACACTGGCAACATCCGAAGTTAAAACGCCTTTATTTAAAAAAGCATTCCCTAAACCTGAAAACACACCTTCTATAATAAGTTTTTTGAATTTATTATTTTCAATCATTAAAATTGCTGCCATATCATCTTCTACCAATTTCGTGATGGTATGGTCTGTTTTTGATGCTAGCCACTCTAAAAAAATATGTCTTTGTTCTTTTGAAAATTCCATCATTTTATTTTGTGGTAAGCCAAAAAATTTTTCTAATCCTTCACTTGGAAAATCCATTGGCAGGTTATCAACTTTTTTAATTTTCCCCTCTTGATCAGCAATAATTAAACCATCAACTTTCTGTTGTTGCTCCTTAAAAATTAACAATGGCACCACCGCTCTCATTGATTCCAAATCAGACGGAATTTTATAATCATAAATCAGACTAATATCGCAACATTTAGTGGCAATTCCATCGCCTAGAGATTTCAAAACCTTACAAAGTCGATCTATAGGCTTTTCTGCATGTTCCCACCAAGATTGTTCTTCAAGTAAAGGAAGATTATTTAAATCTATTTTTTCATTTAAATATTCAACAACTTTAGGCATCCCTCCTGTTATATAGAGAGAGAAAATAAACTGGTGATAATTTAGCCAAGGCTTTCTTTCACCAAATTCAAGAAAAATAGAATTTGGATCATCTTGACTGATATGAGTTATTAAATCATAACGGACACATTTAGTGAAAACCTCGGATTCTTCTTTTCTACGCAATCTATCCAATCTTACGGGTTTAGTACCAAACTTAGGAATATTTACTAAAACATTTTTACTTTCATATCTAATACCACCAGCAAGTGTTAAACTGAATTGAGGTTCAAAATCAATTGAAACTCCTGTTTCCCTATCACAAACTTGACTTTTACTCTCGAACGAGTAAGATTGTTTAAGAAATCCTCCAATTGAATAGGGTTCCTTATATTTTCTTCCAATTGAGTTATCACGTACATATATTGACTCAGGATCAATAGCAACATAAAAAAACAATCGAAACAAGTAGATACTAGACCAACTATCGCGAACGGGTGAGTCCCATTCACCTAGAATCCCAATGTTATCCTGGCTTATTTCTTCTATTCTTTTAACTTTATCCTCTATATTAAGTCCTCTTTCAATCCTCAAATACAATGCATTATTTTCAAAATAAATATTTACATCTCCAACTTTATCAAGAAACTCATCTCCATGCTCATCATATCTTTCTTCTTTCAAATCTACTTTAGCAATTGAAGCAACACTCTTTCCTTCTTGCAAAATTTTGTAAACATTTACAATAGTTTTCTCGAAAAATTTTATATCAAATTTTTTAGGATTATTTGCTACATGTTGAGACAAACCAAAACTAAAATCCGTAATAAGATTAACATACTGTCTCAAGAATTGATGGTTTTCTACTCCAATTGAAAATCTTATGGCATCTTTGGCAACACTCATATTAGATAATGGAAATCCAAAACTTTGGCGACCAGCAATGGAAATTCTCTTTATATTAGCTAATTCTAATATTATTCTCTGAAATCTAACAACCAGCCTTTCTTTTTCTTTATCAGATTTATTTACTACATTAAAGAAAGGCTTAAACCCAATTGCAACATATACAGTATTTTCATCAACATTTAGTGTAACATCTGTCGCACAAAACTGTTTTGTTTCTTTCTTTTTATTCTCTAATTCTATTTCCATCGGTGTACTTTCTACAATTTCAGAAAAAGCCTTTCTTAATTCTCTATGCATCCAATCAGTATTCCTGCGAATCTGTAAAAAATATTCAACAATATTCTCCTGTAAGGTTCCTATAAGATGAGCAAAAAAAACAGACTTTATTGGTATGGGCTTTGGAAAAACAGGAATATCATCTTTATTCTTTGATTGTCCTAAATAAAAACAAGCACCGCCGGAAAAATTGTCAGCTCCAAGTTGAATTAGCTTAGCTAGACTTTGAATCATAAATATTTCTAGCTGACCATTCAAAATAAATGGGTTTAATTTAAATAGTATTTGTTGTAAAATTTTGTCAGATAAATTATTAAGGGTTATATCTAAAATCAGAATCATTTTTTTTTCTATATTAGCTTTTAATCCTGCATCTACCCATTGGGCAATATCATTTTCAAATATTTCCTCTTTGGATGCATTATTTGGATGAATATCAGCTATTAAAATATGAGGTATTTCTTCAATGTCAGTTAGAGATTTTTTCTGATTTACGTAAATACGTTCTCCCCCAATATTTTCGATTAATGCTGTAATTTCAAAATAATTTTGACTTATGTTAGCAACAGATAATTGTTCTTTCAAAAACTCCTGACGGTTCAATATTTGATAAAATACATGAAAAAAAGCACTCATGCCATATGAATAAAGATCAAATGATTTATTTCCATAGTCCGATATTTTATCCAACATTTTCAACGAAACTGATTCAAGATTTTTGCTTGAGGTCAATTCAGGAAAATAATCAAAACACAACATCAAAATTTCACATAGATTTTGATAAGCTTTAGCCCATTGTACAATAGTTGATTGAGTTGAAATCCAAGGTTTTACTTGAGAACAAAGCAGCTGCAATACAAGATTTTCAGCTTGAGGGTTAGAAGCAAAAAAAGTATTTTGCCATTTCAAAATAGCATCACGATAAATCGAACAGCCTATATCATCATTTTCGAATTCATATTCGGACATCACGCGAATATGATCTGCCCATATTTTCTGGTTATATTTATTATATGATTTTTCTTTCTTGGGCTTTGAAAATCCCATTTCTGATAAATCTATTTCAAATGAAGAATTTTTAGTGCTAAGAGTATGTGTTATAAGTTGATTGATCGCTAACCGATCAGGAACAGCTCCGGCTTGATTTAATATTGAAAAAACTTTTTCACCAAATAGTTCAGCATCATCCAGAGCCAAACATTCTACGGTATTTTTTTCTTTTCGCTTTACACCCCATATTATTACACAATCGATTTCTTTTTTCTCAAGCAAGAACAAAAATAGAAACTCTGAATAGTCTATTTTTAAACCTTTACCTTTATTTATTCCCATAAGACGTTGTTCTAATATATTTAGGGCAGTTCTTGAAAGATCATCTTGGCTAACTCTTATGATTATAGTTTTCTTGCGATCATCTGTCTCTAACAAATGATATTCCTTTATAAAATCTTCAAACTCTATAATCTTATGAGTTTTTGAAAAAAAAGTTTTTAACGCAAAAATAACTGATGACGAACGAATGTTAATAAGATTTTTAACTTCTGCTGAAACAAATGAACTTCTAAAAAAAGGGGTTATTTTTTTTCAATATATGGTTGTAACAATGCAAAAATTTGGTCATATGCTGTACGGAAATATCTCGACCCTTCTTGTATTGCACACAATGGCACAGGATACCCTAGTTGCTGACTTTCCTTGCGAGTTAAATCAGCGTTGTAATGTTGATAGTGCAATAAATAACGAAGGGAAGCCTGCTTTTGATGTCTGGTTTTGGCATGTCCATATAGATCACCTATAATAGAAATAGGAGACTCTTGTTTTATTTCAGAAACATCTTCTTTAGATTTAACAAGCTGAATCTTACGTAAAAAATCAATCGGCTTGCTTAATTCTTCCACCAATACTCCATATTCTGGCAATCTTTGAATATTGTCAGTTTGCTTGTTTTTATAGATTAAGGAATTGAAAAGAACCTGAGTTGGCGTCTCTACACACTGCGCTAAATAATCATCAACAGAAAGGTGTTTAGATTTTGATAATAATTCTGGAAATATTCTTAATTGCTCAAGATGCTGACTACGTATAGCTAATATCTTAGCTCGGTAATCTTTTCCACTCAATGAAGAGAATAATTGAGCAAGTGTGTCAGGTAATAAATTTGTTATGGGAGTCCCAAAATATACCAAGCCTGATGCATCGTGTATAGTTGGCTCTTGCGCCTTTAACGTATTATTCCAAAAATCATTTAGCTGTTCAGCGCTTATGTTAGACAAAATATGTGTAGCCAATTCCACTGTAATAGGGCCACAAGAATACAAAGTGTCACCTTCATAATCAAGTCCTTGTATTTGTAAAGGATTGCTTGATAACCATACATCACCTACGATATCCTCTTGCTTTAATTCTGCTAGAGTCTTATAACAATCAAGGTTAGCAGTGATTCCTAACGGATTAATAAGCAATAATCGTTTACCATTTACTAGACCACAAATAAAATGATTATTAGCACCGGGTTCCTTGCTAATAAAGATTACATTCCTTTGCATTATATTACCAAGAATTATAAGCGTTTGTAGTTGATCTTTAAAGGTCTGAGTGTTGTTTCCATCCATCTCATCTGAGAATACTATCCTAATACATTGAGCTTGATTATCTGACATTTGTAACAAGTAATGAGAGATATCAGGATGGTACCAAGTTTTGAATTTTAAATGAGATGGCTTACTGGCAGATCCATCTCCTAAAAAAAGCCTGATTACATCATTGTCACGCATTCTTAATATCCTTTTAATCTTTCATGGTATTTCAAAAATATTCATAGCTTTATGAAATCATACTGAAAAAATTAGGAAAGTCAATCGTCAACATTACCCAACAAAAGATTATTCCAAAAATATTCCATTTTTTCTGCACACAATTTATGAGGCTATTTTGAAACATAATGAAAAAATTTCCCCTTCATTCTATCTATTAATACTCCCTATTACCAAAAGAAGTTAGCCTCTGGAATTAATATCTAGCATTCAAAGCACACACATTTTTTTAATTCACATACTTAGGATTATTACTCTAGATCGTGGCCTATACGCCATGCTTCCCATAAAAATTTTCTGCTTTCAAAAGAAAAGCTTACTATTAAAATTCTTCACAAATCTTTTAGGAAGCTACCTCTATTTCTATTGGAAAGCTATTGCTTTACGAAAAAATGTTTCTGTACACTATCTTCAGGAGAATCGAACTCTTTTAATTTTTTCTTAACTATCCTATTCGTTTTCCATAAGGTTTTATCTCTTTCTCAAAATCTATCATCTTGTTTAAAACTCTTTAAGTTCCGCTTTAATAAATTACTGATCAAATTTCACCTGTTTTTGATAAAATGCAATTTCACCTAAACTGTTTTTTATTTCCGAATAATACCCCTCCCAATATGATAAAAAATGAATCTTTTTTTCGCTGTTATTTATAAGTCTCCCATATATAATCTGAATTTTCGAGAGAGAGAGGCAACAAGCGTAGGTTTTCCCGCGCGAACTATCATAATAATGTACTGCCGTGAATGAAATTTAGGTGTTTTTTAAATCTTGTTTGTACATTCCCTTGTTGACCTTTGGATAATTGTCTCTCGTCGTGCTCATCTGGACATGGGAAGTCTCTATAGCAACCCATCCGGTTAAAGCGTAACTATCTACAATTGATCGCACTAGATTCTCAGAGGTCATTGTCTTGTAAAGTAACGAGCCATCACATGGAATATTCAATATAATTTTATGTGGTTCAATACTGTCTAAGATTGTTATCTCGTTTGGTTTATTATTGTGCATCTTGTTTTCCATTTTATCTCTTATAAATTTTTGTGTGGTGTGATGATCTTTCCGCCATGCTCTTAATGAAAGCCTCATAATGGGCAAAAATGAAACTTTCATTTAATAGTTGAGAAAGGTATTCACTAGAATGCTACAATACTGGAACTTGATTTGGCAAAACGGGTTTTTCAGGTTCATGAAGCAGATAAAGAAGTTTGGAAAATAGAGCATGGATCGCACGCTATAACAGCATATTTTGAAATAATTCCAGTGCAATTAAACGCAATAGTGAACGAGACTATCCCATTGACATAAGTAAATCATTCAGGTATTCTAACAATAATAGCACTAGGAGATGAATGATTAAACATCAAAAACCACAAACGATACAACAGTTTTTCAAGCAATTTCCTAATGATGCAGTATGTCTTGAACACATAACGCTTGTTAGATATGGAGATGAACCTGGGTGCCCAAAATGTAAGAGGCAAACAAAACTTCATCGTGTATCAAGCCAGCGCGCCTATGTCTGTCAATGGTGTGGTCATCACACTTATCCATGCGTAGGAACTCCTTTTGAAAGCTCTAGGACACATTTAACTCTGTGGTTTTATGCTATATACCTATTTACCCAAACCAGACGTGGTGTCTCTGCCAAAGAGCTACAACGCCAATTAGGGGTCACTTATAAGTGTGCGTGGCGCATGGGTCATGAAATTCGTAAGCACATGGTGTCAATCGGTAATAAGGGTTGGCTATCAGGGGACATCGAAATTGACGAAACCTACATTGGTAGCAAAAAGGAAGGAAAACGAGGTTGTGAAGCAGATGGAAAGACAATTGTTTTTGAAATGTTGGAAAGAGCAGGTAGTGTTAAGACTGAAATTGTTCCAAATGTAGCAACGAAGACCTTACAGCCTCTAATCGCTGGAAATAATATAGCACAAGGCAGCACTATCCATACCGATGAATACCGTTCATAAAATGGATTAGATAAGAAAGGATACGAGCATAAAAGATGCAATCATGGCGCAAAACAATACGCCAATGAAGGCTCGCATGTAAACACCCTTGAATGGTTCTTAGCAAGATTAAAATTAAGCATTAGAGGAACACATGTTCACGTATTTGGTAAACAACCTGGATAAATATGCGGGCGAATTTATCGATTTAATTATCGTCAAGAGACTTTGAAGATGCTGTGCAATTTACTTTCGGTTTACCAACCATTGAGCCAAGGGTAGATTCAAATGCCTCTTTATCGCCCACTTCTTTAGAGTGCTCAGCGATGAATTTCTGTAATCTGTTGGTTTCTATAGCCTTTTTAAGGTTTAAAGGTTTTTTCATATCTTTAAAATAGCTCTAGCAAGGGATAAAATCAAGACGGGTATTTTTTAGTCCTAACTTTCTCAAATTCTTCTCTATCCACAGAAACATTGGTGTAGTAAACATCTCCTGCTGAAAGAAGCAATTTATTATAATCATAACTCCATTTATTAGAACATTTATTAATAAGCTCACTTCTTATAGTGTCACGTTTTAATGGTATTTGATTCAATGGTATCCTATCTAATTCCCCATGTTCAGTCCATTTGTTTCCAAATAAAAGGATTTCCCCCTCTCTTGCAAGAAGTAAAAGTTCATCGGCAGCATAATCTTCATCGGAAGCCCAATACGGTATACCTATTGTAGCTGATGTGCTACTTGCAGTCATTTTCCATATCAACTCTTGTTTTGGTTTAGCCGCTTGGCAATATTTGTTGATTGCTTCCTTTAAAGGTATAAATTTAAAAACATTCTCTTGCTGGTTATGCGGCAGAAGAATAGAAGCGCCAGAAATTTTAGAGGAAATAATCTTACTAGATTTCTTTTTGACCCATTTAACGAAAGGCCATGCAAAAATTACAGCAGAAATAACAATTAAACCGATTCCAATACCATTGAGCCATGTGTCAGCACTTGGAGATACCAGGAAAGAAGGGATCTCAATTGAGGTTGGAAAATAACTGCTAAAATTTGAGACAGCGTTTTTTTTTGGGGTTGTAACCATTATCATTAATGCTGTTCCCAAAATTCCCGGAATCGCCGTACAGATAGTCTTAAACATGCCATCATGTTACTTATCCCTTATAATTATGTCAATGGGATAATCGCGAAAAATTTAATTGGTTAATCTGGCGATGTACCTATTAACGCCGACAGTTCAGGTTTAGGTGATCGCTAGCGCACAGCGCCCTACTTTGAAAGAATTTAAACAATTTTAGTTAGAATGATTGATATTTAGAGTAAAAAGCTAACGGATGAACAAATTCAAGTTACTTATAAAAAATCTACCCCTTTTAATCCAGTATTTTAGCTGACATTAATTTGATATGGCACGGGTTGGCACGGGTTGGCGCGGGTTGCTCATGTCTTTTTTCTAGGAATTAAAAACCAAACCAAATTATTTGCCTGACCTCGATGATCAATTAAATTCATTTCTTTTAATCCTGCTAAATCTCTCTGTACAGTTCTAGCTGGAACAAGACTTTCTAAATGTATTACAATTTCTCTTCTGGTTAATTGTTTATTGTTTGCAAGAATTGTTAATATTTCCTCCTGACGTGGACTCAAGATCGCTGGTTTTCCTTCAACTTTTCTTCTCTTCATTATAGTAATAATCGGTTCCTTGAAAAGGAATTTAACATTGACTCCACCAAATACTTCACTAAACTCAGGTTCTGGAACTTCAAGATCGAGGCAACGTTGCACCATTTGATTAGTACCCGTCCCCCAGGACTCAATGATTCCTCTATCATAAAAAACACTGCAAATAGCTTTATTTCTTCTCAAGGATACATGTTTTTTCTTCAAGTCTTCAACTTTTAATTCAGTTGGTAAAGCCCCTCGCTCCAGATCTCGAGACTATCATCATAAATTGAAAGACTAATTTCACCATTCGGATCTCTGTAGTCACGATGACAAAGCGCGTTCGCAAGCGCTTCACGAATGGCTAAAGACGGTAAAGTAGGTACTTCAATCCGTTCAAATTGACCTTCTTTTAAATAACTGCCTTTCAGCAAATGTTTATCAATAAATGCACGACCTTCTTCTAATAATTTAAAAGCATTTCCATAAACATTTTTGGCATCGATAAAACCATCCGTCTTCTCTGTTCCTCGAAATCTAGCCATTTTTAGATAACTTTGTGGATAATCTGCCCTCGTATCCTTGCCGAATAAAATATGTGCTGCATTTTTAATCTTGCCATGTTCAATTAAGTTGAATCTTTTTAATATCTGCTGGGTGCCTTCTTGAATGGCATCAGCCGGAATACGCTCTTTTTTAACACCATCTTCAAGAGTGCGTTTAATTTCTTCGAGATCTAAAGCGTCCAGATCTTGGTTTCTAGCAGGATACTCATCCCAAGGAGCCAATGTATTTGTTTTTTCTATGAGTAATTGCTGGTAACGCGCTTGGGGCATTTTCGAAGTCGATGTCTCTGTTCTTTGAAAAGGCTTACCCTCAAACACATAGGGGATTTTATCTGGCATAGGGTTGACCTGCAACACAATCACTTTTTTATTATTGAGTAAATCAACGTAATCGATATCGATATCAATGGGAGGTTCGAAACCATGAATAGTTTGGGCAAGTTCTTGTTGGGTATGATCACTCACATCTTGGCCTAGAAGCTTGCCATCATCTCTAACACCAATGAGTACAATGCCCTTTCTTTTTTCATTCAAAAAACCACAGAGTGTTTCCGCAGCAGAGCGTAATTTAGCAGTAGAATTTTTAAATTCTAAAGTTTTAGATTCACCTTTTTTAGCCAACTCTTCCAGTTCGTTAAGCTTCATGCGCATCCTTTTTTAAGGTTTTCAACTTAATATTAGCCTTCATAGTATATTCCAATTCTTAATGACTCTGAACAGGAAAAACATACGGTATCTTTCTTCTATTCATGTATTACCGATTAATAAACCCTCAAGAGATTTAAAGAAAACCGCCATGGGGGTGGACAATTTCTATCACTGATATTCCTACCATTTAAAATTTAAAGATACCACAAGAGGCACCACAAAAGCGCCCGTTTTTCTTATCAACTATCCTGGTTTGTCATTAGAAATTTTAAGGTTCTCTAATAAAATCGCCATTCTCGTCAAGGTGTTCAGCAACGACTCATTTAAGGTATGTGCTTGATGAATGATGTCACGTACACCCCACAAATAATAAGACATTGTTGAACGAGAATGGTGGGACAAGTTGGATTCAATGAGAACTTTTAGTAATGAATCCGCTTTCAAGTGATACTGCAATAACTTTTCTTGAGTGGTGATTTGGTGATTTATAAACATAAAAGGATCTGCTAAGCTGTATTTACTCATGACTAACACTCCGGTGGCTGGTTGTGATAGCAAGGTTGCGGTGTAATGGCACCAATACCCTGCGGAGTTATGGCATGGAACTAATCCCCCATGCCATGGCTTTAAACCTCATGTTGCTAATTAATGTCGAGCAAAAACATGGGTTTTTCCGTCAATGTCTATTGAAAAATAACTATCGATAAAAATATCCCGACAAAACTTGTCATAATCGACATAGTATTGAACGCTCTCCGGGATATCGTGCAGATAACATTCATCAAACAAGTGAATGGCGTAATCTAGCTCCGACGAATAAACACCCATATAATGATTTTCTAATGCCTCTTCTGCTTCCTCTAAGTTTCCATAATAGGCAGCCAGTTCA
>Ga0302300_1000201_pt1 | contig 48339 bp, 46 predicted proteins | sample III_Palsa_E1_1_FD_198756 | JGI IMG/M metagenome (GOLD analysis project Ga0302300, IMG submission 198756) | Peat permafrost microbial communities from Stordalen Mire near Abisko, Sweden - III_Palsa_E1_1 | ecosystem: Environmental > Terrestrial > Soil > Palsa > Peat permafrost | place: Sweden...
AATCGTCCTGGTAATCGTCCTGGTAATCGTCCTGGTAATCGTCCTGGTAATCGTCCTGGTAATCGTCCTGGTAATCGTCCTGGTAATCGTCCTGGTAATCGTCCTGGTAATCGTCCTGGTAATCGTCCTGGTAATCGTCTTGGTAGTCGTTCGAGTAATATTAGAAAAAATTGAAATATAAATAACCAATACCAATAAATAAGACAAATGAAGGCGATTCTTGTTAAACACCAGATTACATTGAATTATCAAGATATTGTCACAGAAGTGAGAAAATTTTACGTGAAAGAAATGGCAGAAAAGGAGATTTGTGATCACGCAACGAAGATAGTTCATAGTTTAGAAGTTGTTATGTTGATGGATGAAGACTTAAATATTAAGATTGATCATATGGTCGGTTCGTATATTTTGGGCAAGAAAAATCAGGTCAAATATCCTGGGATCTATATGAAAGTGGATCGTGGTTATGTCAATTTGTATTTGAAGGAAAATGGTAAGTCAATTACCTTTTTGATTAATGATCATCCAGGTATTCCTATTTTTTACACTTTCAACAATATTGAGAAGAGATATAACAAAAATCAAGAACCACAACCAGAACCTGTTCTCAACACAAAGGAAAAATCTTGGTCAAATACTGTCAAGTCGAATTTGTGGTTGACAAAATCATCATCAGTTAGTGATAATGATAAAGGAAAGACAAGAAATATTGATCTTGTTAATATGTTATTCAACAAACTACAGAAAATAGATCATAGACATTTAATTATCAGACCTCAAACACATCAACGATTTGTCAAATTTTGCCAGAATAATTCTACTTTCGTTTTTTGAAAAATTTGATTTTAAAACTTTATTTTAATAGTATTAATATTAACTCTATTAAAAATGAATGAAGATTGTGAATTGTGTCGACAAACTACTCTCATGATCGATATTAAATTATCTAATATGTGTTGCTCGTACTGCGGTCATGTAATGCCAATTCTTATGGTAAATACTAAGAAAATAAATCTAATCAATATTTCAGATTCACCATACAGAAGAAGTAGTTATTTATCAGAATTATTGAATCAGTTACGTGAAATAAAATATGAAATTCCACAATACGTCATTGATTATGTCATCAGTGAAATAAAAATTCAAAAAATCAAAAAGAATAGAATTTCAAAAGCTGTAATACAAAAAATACTTGTCAAAGGTGGTTATCATTTGTATTACCAATTAACAGATAGAATCAGAGAAAAAATTGATTAATATTAATAATAACCTTATTTATTATAAATTAACCATGACTAAGTACGACGAAGAACTATCCAGGACTCTCGACAATGATCTTTCTGATCACGATGATGAAGATCATACCCAAAGAGATAATGAAGAAAAAATTAAATTCAATGACCAAGAAATGATGGAAGAGATTGATCCAACACAAATTGAAATGTTGATTGAAGATTTGTATCAAGAAATTATGGCTTTCAGGGAAAAAGAAAAAGGCAAGAATGTTGTCTTTTTGGATCAAATGACACGTAAAACCTTCGATGACTTCATCAGGAAAATCAGAATTGACGATTATTAAAACTATTGCACAATATTTTTAATAATTTGTTGATGAACACCAAGATTATGCTGGAGGATCCAGCCTAATTGCCAGCGTCCGCGGCGATTATGGCGACTTCCGGAACTTGCTTCCGCGTTCCTAGTCTTGTGTTAGCAACCTTTCTTCAAGATTTAATAATTTGTTGGATTGTCATTATTGAAATTAATGAAATCATCATCATAAGGTGTATCAGAAGGACATTGTCTATCAAGACCATAAAAGTTAGTCGAAGGAAGAATACTCGAATTGTTCCAAGGAGAAACTGCCATTTTGGGCACAGCTGGTTGTCCGCGAATATCACTTCCATTATTGTTTCGACGTGTTCCCATCGAGGTTGATATTCCAATGGCAATGGAAGGATCAAGCAATTCTGTTCCCTGAATTCTTTGTGTCGATTCATGGGGAATAACATCAAAACAATCATCCTCAACTTCTTGTGGCAAAAGCTTCCTCGCATTGAACTGATCACGCAGATCTTCTTGTGTCTTCATCTTCCACATCTTCTTCTTCAATGAAAAATTCCTCGGATCATATTCCTCTTCATCATAAGGATGCTCCATTCTGTTAAAATTCAATTGCTTCTGTGCCAATGATTTAAAACGCCCATAGTTATTTCCATTCTCCATCGGATCATCGTCAGAGAACGAACCAATATCTCCATCATTATCTCTGAATCTCCTGTTAGCACGACGACGCTCTGATTGTTTAATCTCATTATCAATCAATGCATCAGCATTTTCGGAATAACGTGGTTTGTAATTAACAGGACGTAAATCATTCTTCGTTCCGGAAGACGAACGAATGGGTCTATCATTGCGACGAACGCCAGAAAATCCGGGGTTATCATCCATGTTTTCAGTCAATCCAGGTTGTTGATTGTTTTTATTGACAAAATAATAGACAATAAATAGAACAATTAAAATAATTACAACGATTGTAATAGAATCCATTCGATTATATTGTATTTAAGATAAAAAAATATACCAAATTATATAATTGAATGGCAAAAACATCTGTAAAAAATATCAGTATAGACTCAATCTTAAATCATGGAGTCGCAAAACCACTTAATCCGCAAAAAGTAACTTATTTACATATTATTGCACGAGAACTTGATTGCGATTTACTTAAAAAACTAGTCAAATTTCGCAAACCAACTCTTGAAGAAATTAATGTTTTGGATTTAGACCAAAAAACACCCTTTCGTTACGCAGTCGATACAGTTGTCAAACAAGGTCGTCAAGGTGATCCCTTTATTGATTACATGATTGAACTCGGAGCAGAACCAGGTATAACTGATAAATTTAATAAAAGTGTTTATATAAGTGAAGTAGACAAGATGAAAAATCCAGACATCGATAATATTCGTACGCTTCTGAATTATTATCAACCTCAAATCGCTAGTTTGCGTGGTGGTGCAACAAAAGCAAAGTCAAAAAATAATATTCGTCCTGATGTCGATGATTCCACTGATTCTGACACATATGACGAATATGATTCTCAAGATGACATTGATAGAGATTCGGATCTTTCCAAAATGATCAATGACGAAAATGAGAATGAAGATGAAGTTGGTGGAAGACCCGTTTCAGAAGAAACAAAACAAAAATTGCAAGAAATTCTTGATATTTTTATGAAAGAAACTGGTCGTGATGAGGCAACTTGTCGTGTTTTGAGAAGTGCTTTGAAACATAAGGTTCTTGTCGATAACCCAGCCTTGAAAGGTGGCAAAAATGATGACGCTAAAATTACTGCCATGCACGATATTGTGACTAACAAAACAGAATTGAAGGCCTTTTTGAAGAAGGAATTACCTCATGTTGAAGAAACAAAGAAACTGATTGAAGATTCCATTAAAGCAAAGAAGGATAAATTTGGTGGTCCAGAGAACAAACCTCGCTCGAAAAAGAATAGTGAAGGTGATAAGATTATGACGAAGGAAGCAAGTAAGACAAAGAAGACAGTGAAGGGTGGATATCTCGTGTCGGAGGAAAACGTCTTTTTTTAATTTGCAATCAAATATAATGTTATAACAGAAATGGAATCAGGAATTGGTCCAATGGCCGATGCTATTTTTAATCAACTTATTTCGCAAATGGATAATCCAAAATTGAAAGATTATTTTAACCAAAAATGGATCAACCCATTACAAGAAGAACTGAAAAAATATCAGACCATTGCTGTTGGTGCCTATTTCTTAATTGTGATGTTACTATTTGTCATTATTTACTTAGTTTTGAGGAAATAATTACATATCTTAAATATATAAGATTGTATCTTATGTACAACCTAATATATTTTATCTTTTTATTTATTTTTGTCCTAGCAATATTATTTCTCAATCTACCAAAATTAAGTCCAACCGATTACTTGTATCAAAAAATCTATGTCTTCGTCGCTGTCTTTTTCTTTGATGTCGTGATTCTCATTGCCGATGGAATTTATCGAGGATGCGTCCTTGATCTTAAAGATATAGGACAGACAGCACTAATTGATGGTTTAATTGCTGTTATTGGTATAGCTGTTTATCAAGACATTATTAAAAATAATGATCAATGGATTGATGCTTCATCACCAGAACATCAGAAATTCATGATGACAACAGTGATTGTCTTTTTTATTGTGTTGAAAAAATTTATGGGAATGCTTTTTGATTCATCTTCGAAATGTTCGCTCTAAAAAATAATCTTGTTTATGTATAAATGAATCTGATCAAGAGTTTGATTGTTTATGGTGCGGTGGGTGGAGGCTTGTATTTCCTTCTAAAAAATTTTTCACCAGAAATGGACAGTAAAAACATGATTATTCTCATTCTCATCATCTTAGCCGTTATCCTTCTTCTCAACACTCAATGTGGTGTCATCAATGAACCCTTCGATGACGTCTCTAACGGAGATCCGAGCATCAACTACAACAATTTGCCTCTAAGGAACCGGAGAAATGGATATCGACCCGGAGAAGATATGAGTCAATCCGACAAACTCGGACGATTTGACAACACTTCCGGTCCTGATACCAATTACAATAACTTGCCTATTGAACCAAGAAGGTGGCAAGTACCCGATCCTAATTATGTTGATGAAGATAAGAAATACGAAGTTGAAGGTGATATCAACAATGAAGCAAACAATATTTTCTATGATCAGGCGAAAACTCGTTATGCCAATAAGGATGTGAGGGATCTCGAGAATATGAATCATGTTAATCCTGAGCGTTTGGCTATTCTTCGTGATAACATTAATCGTCGTCGCGCTGCGATTGCAAACAGATGGCAAGATGAGATGAAATACACACAAATCACTCCTGAGAACACTGTTCCTTTGGGTCAGAATGTTGATAAGGGTTATACAATGTTGGATCCTATTCAATGGTTCAGGGCATGGGAAAGACCACCAGTTTGTCAGACAGATAAACAATGCCCAGTGTGTCCAGTTGCACCAGAAGGAACAGAAGAATATATGCAATTTGATTCTCGTGATAACATTTCTGGACCTGAGAACATTAATCTTTCATATGTCAGAAACATTCTGAACAAAGAACGTCCTCGTACATATGGTGGAACTGGCAGATACGTTGATGTTTTCCAACCCAATGATACTCGTGCCAGGACCTAATTTACTTGTGAAATTATCGTGAACACTGACCGCAGGTTGCTACTCTTACCAAAGGTTGCTACACCTACAATTAATTAATGCTGGATTATCCAGCATTGTGTTTGAGATTTATCAAAAACAACTAATATAGATAATAATTATGGATTTTTCCACAACTACTATCGTTTTAATACTAATTTTAATTATTTTTCTGGCCATAATTATGTATCGTCAATATTGTACCGTGGATAAATTTCATGGTTATTATCACGAAATACTTGACACGAACAATATTTTAATGAAAAGAATAGAGGCTGTCGAGAAAAATAAAAAGGCAGAATCTGTCGAAAAAAACAAACCTCATTTACCAGATCATTATACTAGTGTGATGCAACAATCGTATCAGACTGAGATTAGTCAGAATGGTAAGCCTGAGATCAAGTATGAGAATACATCGAAGACGAAAATAAAGAAGAATAATCCTTTTTCATTAGATAGTGATCTCGATAGTTTACCATCAAAGGAAGAAATTGGTTATTCTCGGGTGAGCTCAAAAAATAATAATTTTAAGGATGTTAGTCATAATTTTGGGAAGACGAATCGGTCGTCGGAATTAGTAGAACGTAATGTCAAAAAGAAGTCAACTAGCCTTGATTAAAAAATTAAATATACGTATGTTAATAAATGGACTCAGATTATTATTTGGATAAGCGTGAAAAAATGAGATATAACAAGCCATTTTGTGGTGATAACTCAGGTAAGAATTGCTCGAATTGTGGTATGGAATCCAATGGTGATAGTGCAAAATGTCCTCATTGTGGAGCACACGTCAAGAAAGATCGAGTCAATAATGGTAATATGAAACGTGTTAATTGGCAACTTCCCCACAATCAATCGTCAGAAATACCAAGAAATACCTGGAAAAATCAACTCAGTCCTGCTAATAATCAAATGACTATGCAAGCAAGAGGATGGACTCTGAATACAATGGCTGGTGAGAACAGTCAGTTTCCTAATGATTCATCACAAACCAATTTTCAGAGAACTGATCCTAATGCGAATAGTATGGATGTGAGTGTTTGTGATAATTGTGGTAATGATGTTTCGTCTGAACGTTGTCTGAGATGTTCTGCCTTTATGAAGAATTTGTCGTCAAGGAGAGAGAAGAGGATTAAGACGAATACGAATAATGTTTACTATGATGATGGCTGTCCTGCTTTGATGGAAGATGGAAGATTTATAACGAATTGGAGACCATCGAATGAGATTACAGAGGAGATTGGTACTTGGAACAATATTGGGAATAGTAATCAATTGAGATTGTTTTTGCAGACGAATGGGACTAATTTATTGAAGAAGCAGAATTCTTATTTGACACAGAATAATAGTTGTCAATCGAAAACGGCATGTAGTGAAGGTTATTATGATTTATGGATGAAGGGTCAGGGTAACTGGGATACCTTTTTTGACCATGAACGTTAATTTTAATATAGTAATTAAAATAATAATGATACTCATTATCATTTTAATGGCAGTATTTTGGTTTTTATGGCCACAAACAAAAAGAAGGTCTTCGTTTCCGATATTTGTTTCGAATGGTTCTAACAAAACGAGAAGTTGTGAAATTGACTTTCTTGGGGGTACGAGAGTTCAATTTACAATGAATGATCCGTATGAAGTAAAAGAATATATCACGTTTGATCAAAAAGGTCCAAATTTGTTTTACAATTTTATTGATGTACCTGAGACATTACTCAATGGTCCAATCACTAGTGCTCAGTGGACGAACAAATTTCCACGTCAAACACCAACAACGCAATACCAATTATATACTGATACTGAATTAATGTCGACAACATCATTTCGATATGATACTATTGGTAATAATTTATCAACGCGTGTTTATAATATGACGACTTCCCGTAATATTACGATTGAAGAATATCGTCTCGGTTCACTTTCAAATTTAATCAGTATGTTAACATTATTTTACAATCCTGATGAGTATTACAGAATCGAAATTTACTGGTATCAAAATGATTTTATTGTTTATTGTCCACCTTATTTTATTTTGACTGAAAGTAAATCAATTGATTCAGTTAATAACATTATTTCCTATCATCGTTCATGGTCATGTCATGGCAAGGAAGTATTACGTCTTGATTATCAAACGCCAACTAATTTTACAAATAATTTTTATTCTATTTCTACTTAATTTCTGCTTTACATAATGGACAAGAACTATGATTCAGTGACCATTCACGAAGACAATGATAATGAAATTGATGATGACATTTTTTAATTTCATAAAAGGGTTGTTCTTCATTAAGACAAATAGAACAAATAATATCCTGATGTCTATTAGAATCATCCTGTGATGAAGTATCAGGATTATCATGAGGTTTTACTTCAATGATACTTTCTTGGAATTCATGATGAGATAAACCAAATTTAGATGGACGTGTTGGATCAATAATGGTAATTTGTACTTCAGTAATCATAGGTTGAAAACGTGTACGACTTGTTTTGACATCACATATTATCTTGGCAATTATTTCGATTGTCGTTGATAATATGAAACAAAGATACCAGATTTTCGTGTCTAGAATGATTTCTTTCTGAAAAATGATGTAGACAAGAATAATGGCAAAACATAACATGAGAGCTGTGAAAATGTAAATTAAAAAATAGACATAATAGTATTTATTGAAATCGTTCATGAATGTTTGAAATGATATTGGTTGATGATTCTGATAGACATCAGAATGCATCATTTCATGATGATAATTAACATATTCATATTGCCTAGTTTTCATGGAATTAACAATGACTAAGATCCAACGATATCCGTAATTAACGATGAGTAAGATTGAGAAGACCAGTGGAATGATATTATCGTCATTGATACTATATTCAGAGATCATTTTGAGTTGGTAAAATAAGGCTGTCATGACTAAAATGAAATAAACAATGCTCATAACTAATCCAATTTGAACATGAAACAAATAATCATAACGTGTTAACATTTTAATAATTACAATGATAATTATTAAAATTGAGCATCAATGATAGTTCTGATTGACATAAAGTCAACAAATTTTTGTTTGTAGGATTTATTGACTGCTTTAGAAAATAGTGTTTCGACTACTGGTAGCCAATGAGGATTATGGAGAATTTCTTCAACGACTGACCAAACGTTACTATGAACATAAGGATGATTGAGATATCTGAGTAATTTTTTAATTTTGATTTGTTGGATAAAATTTTGTTTTTTGTGTTCTTTGATTCTATTTCTTTCAAATAACATTTCAACAATTTTCGTGTTGTTGTCATCAGTTGTATCATAATATGACTCAGTAATTCCAATTTCATTTTCATGAGGAATATCCCAAGTCATAGCATACAAGATTCGTGGAGAAATGGCATTCCAATCTTCAATCGTGATAATTCTCTCATCAAGTAAGAAAATGATTTCATTCCAATAATGATGTTTGTGGATATTATCAATTAATTCACTGAAATATGAACGTCCAGTGAGTTTGCTATTGAGTGATAATCTTGTTCTGAATTCAACATTGGTAATTTTAGAGATTTGATATTCAACTTTAAGAACATAATAGTAATCAAAAAAATGAGTTAATAACATTAATTGGAAAGATGGTTGTAGTGATTGAAATTGCGAAATGAGAATATCAGCATCATAGTAAGGAAGTTTAAATTTGTAAGACCTGTCCATCAGAATTTCCAATTGATGCATTAGATTTAGTTTTGAGAAAATTGTGATGGCTCGATGAATACCATGTTGTGAGATCCACCTATCTGATTGATGAAGCAAATAGAGACCCATTTTCCACGATTTATCGATTTGAATGGAACCAATGATGAGCCATTCATGTATGTATTCAAATGGTTCCATGAATTTACCATTGATACATTCTTTCCTGACTTCTGCTAAGCTATCGATCGTTTCATCGTTAAAATGATCTTCCCACACTTCAGAAATTTCAACACCTGAACCAAAAATTTTGTAATCGTCTTTTGAATCAAACCAATAACGATCATACAACCATGTGAGCATTTGTTGATTAGTGTAAAAATAATTTGTTTTATTGGGATCACGTTCATGAATAATTGTGTGATGAGATTGTTCTTGTAAATAATCATGACTGTATAATTTGTTGGTTAGAAAATTAAGTGATGAGAGATTGAATTGTTTGAGAATAACTGGACTAAGTGATCTTTTGAGTAACAAGTGAAGTAAAAATCGTATGATTGGTAGTGGAGTATACAAATATTTGATCATGATTAGACTTTCATGATTGATTTGGTGTTGTGAAATAAGAACATCGGCAAGATTAACAATCGTAAACATATGAGTAAATGATTCTCTTTGTTTGTAATCATATTTAATATTGAGGTTAAGATTAAACATTTTTGTTTTTGTCCCTTTGAAAAATTCACGATAGATATCAACCCACAATGGTGATGGATAGACATTCACAACGATATTGTAGGCTGGTTCAACTTTAATGATTTTCATTTTGCAGACATCTTCAATAGTAATTTTTCTGAGAATATGATAAAAAAGATAGCGAAAAGTATTCGTGTTACCAATTTCATACGCAACATGAAGAACATCATCATATTCATCAACTGTCATGTTTTCTAATTCTTTGATTTCTTTAATTTTCCATCCATCATTCATCTGCAATAGTTTCAAATACAATAAAACAGAATTAACATTGAATTTCTTATTATTGTGAAAAATTAGATTATCATTAGCAACGAAATTCTCAGGCAACTGTTTCTGGTACTTTTTGTCATTATGACTAAAATGAATCACCTTTGCCTTCATATTTGCTAGTAATTGATTAGATAATTGTAAAACAAGATTTATCAATTTTTTTAATTCTGATAACTACCAGGACGACTTTCAGAATGATAACCAAGACGACATTTGTAACAAAAATTAAAATGATTTAAAGAAATAATGTTTAATGATAACTGATTTGACGATTATTATGATTTTTCCTTCATCATTAAAAATTATTTCTTTAAATCATTTTAATTTTTGTTACGACTGTCATCTTGGTCATTGTCTCAGTAGTCGTCTCAGTAGTCGTCCTGAAAGTCGTCCTGAAAGTCGTCCTGAAAGTCGTCCTGAAAGTCGTCCTGAAAGTCGTCCTGAAAGTCGTCCTGAAAGTCGTCCTGAAAGTCGTCCTGAAAGTCGTCCTGAAAGTCGTCCCGAAAGTCGTCCTGAAAGTCGTCCTGAAAGTCGTCTAGGTAATCATCATGGTAATCATACTAATCACCATATTGAAAAAAATTGATTAAAAATAAATAATTGTTAAGCAATAAATGTCTGTTAATTACATTGGATCATGTTTTGGGCTTGTCTGTTATTGGTGTATTAATTATGTTCTTTTGAAATATTTCACCAATAATGTTTTTAGATTGTTTGGTGTTTTTCCGAAAATTGACACGAAGGTTTATATCTACTCATGTGCTGTTAGTCTATTACATTCTCTGACAACATTAATGTTGATAACATATATTACCCTCAATTACCCTCAAGAAAGAACTGATTATTACGAAATCGATGACAATATTTATGGATTTTCTGTCTTGTATACTGTGTCATATATGATTTTTGATACGATGTATTCCTATTTCACGGGAATGATGCGTCGAGATGACATAATTCATCATGGTGTTGGTATTTCTGCATTAGCATACATATTGATTTTTAATGATGGTGTTTATGTTGCCTTTCTCTTTCAATGGACTGAACTCTCGACACCTTTCTTTATTATTTTCTTGGTTTTGAAGAGACTTCTCAAAGAGAAAAGTGTTACCAATCAATACGTCGAATCAATTTACCAAAAAGTCAGAATCATGTTTGGTTTAATGTTTTTCTTTTGTCGTGTTTGTTATTTGTCATATTGGTTTGTTATTTTGATTCCGATGACTTATTTGTTATCTCATTACATCAAATTGACCTTGTTCGCAATGATGTATGGATTGAACATGTATTGGTTTTCTTTGATGGTCAAAAATATAATTAAGCGTGGATCTAATGATTAATTCTATACTTTATATAGTTTGGAATTAATGTTAATCACATGGTTTGTCGTTAATTTATTTTTAGCTTATATTTATGCCGATTTTGTCATGGGTGTTTATCATTGGATCAAAGATACCTACTTCACTCCAACCTTACCATTTTTTGGCCCCATTTTTATTTGGGGAAGTAGACTCCATCATTGGCGACCACGATTAGTAACAGATAACACAGATATGGAACTTTTCATTAACAGTCTCGTATGGACAATGGTCTGGGGTTATCCATATTTTCTCATCTTCCCCAACATTCTATCAGTCTTCTTCCTTTTCTTCATTGCCATTAATGACATTAACCATAAATATGCCCATCTCCTCGAAAAAGAACGACCATACATCATCACTTTCCTACAAAAAAGTAAAATTATGCAAAGTTATGCTGAACATCATGAACATCATAGTGGTGACCATGACAACAATTATTGCCCAGTTACCCCTTTTGTTAACCCATTACTTGAATGGATCAATTTCTGGAGAAATCTCGAAAATGCCATCGAAAAATTAACAGGAGTCAAACCACGAGCATTTGACGAAAAATTTATTGATGATGCCGAATATCCCGGTGGGGTCAAATTTGTATATTGATTCAGAATATCGAGGAACGAGATATGAGAATCGATATGCATAATTTGCCTTTCAAATTTGTATATTGATTCGGAATATCGAGGAACGAGATATGAGAATCGATATGCATAATTTGCATTTCAAATTTGTATATTGAAATTTATGTCGACGTAGGAGATATGAATGATAATATGCATAATTTGCCTTTCAAATTTGTATATTAAAAATATATATTAAATCATTATTATGATCAAATATATTCTTAAGTACCAGAAGGATTTGCAGTAAAGTATTGTGACATCTGACCATTACAGTTATTCATAATACTAGTAATCGGGGTTGTCTTTAATTGATCGAGACATGTGCTTGCACGTGAATCTAATAATCTAAATTTGGTGATTAATTCTGGATAATGTTCTGCTGTCCAATGACCAGTATCACAATTACCTAATGTGACAGACGCACCATTGACACCATCTGATTGTGGATTAAGACATTTTAATGATTTTTGTGACATCAGTTGTTTTTTATCATTTAGTTTCCATAATTGTAAAGGATTGTTACCACAAGAAGAATAAACGGCTTGATCTTCAATTGTTGCTGTTAAACATAAATGAGAATCATCATCAATTAAATATGACCAATTATTTTTTAATGTATCAATACCATCAATGGTTGCATGATATTGTTCTTCTGGTTCATTTGTGACAGATTCGTTAGTAAACCAAGAATACAGGTAATAGAAAACAAAAACAAGAATAATACAAATAATGGCAATTAACCATAATGGTGCACCTCTCGATTTTGGAGGATCATAGGGTATTGAATACGCAGAACTCATTATTTTGAAACATAGATTAAAAAACAACCTGCGATGACTGCTAAAACAGAACCGATTATATTAAATGCATCATCATATGGATAATTAGCAATATATGCTTCGCTTGGATCATTTGGATTGATATACAAATCGAATTGATTACCAGTTTGATAATAATGATTTTGCTGATAGACAAATCCACTATCAGCATGCCAAGGTTCGATATAACTCATTGTTGTACTTGTATATTTTTGACCATTATATTGATAATCAAATATACATCGATTACGATACAACTCATAAAATGAAACATCAGTTATTAAAAAATAATGGATATCAATACTTCGTGTTGATGTTTCAACAAAACTAGTCACAATTGTCGCACCATTCGGGACCATTGGCCATGTTTTAATACTCTGAACCTTCATGTAATCCAAGATTTCATAAATAATAATCATAATTCCTAAAATTAAAAGAAATATTCCAAAAATCCTTCCTGCTGACATCAAAATCGAAATAAGTGTCGGTATTTTCGGTGCTTCTCCTGTTAATGCGTCATTGACTATTTCATTATCATCCATCTTCTATTATTATATAAGTTCAAGAATTATCATCATTTTCATTACATATACATAATGGATAACGGTTATTTTTATGAAGATGAACATTGTTCAAAATGTGCATTCAATACTTCATCACCATTTTATATGCATCAAATTAAAAATTTTGCATCCATTAAACCACAAATAACTGATTCAACCGATAATGAAATAATGACAATCACAGTTGTTTTTCATTTTCTGGCTGAAAATGGACAATACAAACAACAAAATGTCATCGCTCGAGCACATGAAATTATTGCTTCTCTCACAGACGATTTTAATGATTATAGTCTTGTCAATAACTTGAAGAACAATGCCAAATATACTTCTATTGTTAATAGAATTTTTCCACTCAATGAAGAGAAAAAGAAGATTTATTTAAGTGATCGCAATAATTATATTTCCAATAAGTCTTCTGATATTACATTCAAATATGGTCAAACCTATTTCTATCCTATTCAACAACAACTACAACTCTATGATTATGAAAATCCAGAAGACGTTGTTATGAATATCCAGGAAATCAAACAATTTATTCTCAAAACAAATGCCGATAATATCAAACCTGAGTCATTTCTCAATATTTGGGTTATCGACATTAAAAACCCAAAATTTCATGGATTCGCTAACTTTCCGTGGGAGAATCCGATTGATGGTGTTCATGGAGTTGTCATCACAAGACAACTTTTCTTTCCTGAAGAAGTGACCGACAAATCATTCGATCGATTTAAAGCCATTACTCATCATATTGGTCATTATTTTGGTTTGATTCATACTCTAAGTGTTCATTCACAAATATCGAAAACCATTGCGACGAACATGAATGATCCCCAATTTAAGATTGATGGTCGTCAGGAAACACCGAAATCGTCACCATCGATTATTGACCCAAGTAATGAAGAATCGAATCCTGATCTCCATAATAATCCGGAATACAATCCATTCTTTATGAATTTCATGGATCATACTTGTGATAAATTTGTGATTGCTCTGACGAAAGAACAAATGATCAATATGAGATTCATGATTAAAAAATATCGGAGTGGGTTACTGACACAAAAAGACACATTACCTCGTGGAGTCTTTTATCCTACCGATAATATTCCTGTTGCATATCAACAAGAAGAATTTGACGAACAACCAAAACCTAAAAAAACAAATTCCAAATATCGTGAAAAGGTAGAAAGTGAAGAAGAATTTTCTGAGAAAGAAGAGAGCGAAGAAGAAGTCGTTATTGTTAAAAAGAAGAAACAACCAAAAAAGAAAATTATCGAAGAAGACGAAGAAGAAATCGAAACAATCAAAACTCCAAAAACTAAGTCTGTTAAGAGTGAATCACGACAATCAACCTTATCAAAACTTCTAACTGATCCTGGTGTTGATCAAGCCTACAATCAATATGGTCAGAGGCAAGAACAAAGACAAGATCAGTATTTTTATGATCAGTATGACCCTTATTACGATGATGGTGGAGATCGTCGCGATGAACAGTATCAGAATTATTATGAACAACCACAGCAAAGAAATAACGATTATTATCTACCACAGAAAGATCTTCTCAGTCTTCATAACAAACAGACTCCACCACAACAATCATACAGGGATATGCTCAATAATTATGATACTAAAAAATCAAAACAGCCATCTATCTATGATAAGAGACAGTACGATCAAATGTCACAAAAATATGGTAGTCAATATGGTAACAGTTCACAAAACCCTTACCAACAAAGTCAGTATGGATCTCAATATGGTTCGCAAAATTCTTATCAACAAAATCCATACCAGCAGAATCCATATCAGCAAAATCAATACCAACAAAATCCTTATCAACAAAATCCATATCAATATCGTGATGAAGGTCCTACATACATTGATCGACAAGGAACACGACCAATTCTAACGGGTAATGGATTAGGATTAGCAAGACAATCAAGTATGGATCGTATTGCATCGAATAGACAATTTAATCCATCGTCATCTTTGATGAGATTTCAACCACAACAGAAAATGGGTCGTCCTATGCAACAAATGCCAATGACACAACAACGTTCGGGTTTTCCACCGAAGAAATTGTAAAATGTGTTGAGGTTATTATGTCAATTATTAAATTGTTATAATAATATAAATGATCCCATTAATTCCTATTTTTTTAATTTATCTTTTTTTTGATGTTTTATTTTTTGGATTATTTATTAAATTATTCCAATTGCTCATCTGTGTTTTTGGTTTTAACACACTCTATCTCTTCTTTACGAAAAGTATCTCAACATTCATACTTTCAGGTCTTAAATTATCTGCATTTATTCCTTGTTCGCCAATTTATTGTTTTTTCAAAAAATACTGGAAAATTATTATCATTAATTTTGCTTGTTTACCCATTCTCGAATTTATTGGATATTACTTCGTTCGATGGGCTTTTTACGACTACGTTATTTGTTTCTTTAAAAATATTGTTTGTTGGTTGTCTTGCCATAAATGTCTCGCGAAGTGCAAGTGTGATTGTCATGAAAAACATCCAAGACCGAAAAAACCAACATGTCATCCTAAAGTTTGTCAGAATCCCAGTGAAACCAGTACTGAATGTTACACAAGTGAATCATCAATTGATAACGATTCTGACTCTAATGATTCTGATTCCGATTCTGATATTTCAAGGAGAAGTTGTCATAAGAAACAAAATGTCATTGAACGGTTATCTAATTTAAGAAAAGTATCTAATAGTCCAATTTTTAGTAAATCACCCATTCGTGAAAACACTATTTCTCAGACTACCAGATCAAATGGCATAACATCGATTCCAACTGAAGATCAAATCAAAATGATGATGGCTGAATTAAAGAAGAAAAAATAACGACGATATATAATTATAATGTCAAATGACGAATTCTTCCTTTTAAAATCAGATGCCAGAATGATAGCGACAATTTGTTTTATGACCATGATTAATCAGTATTCAGTTTTGATAATTCTCTTTTTATCGATTTTATTTTTGATTAGCGGTTATCTTTTGATTCTTTTTCTTGGTCTTTATTTGTTTTTTAGCGTTATTCCGTATTGGAGTGATAATGAAACGAGAAATAAAGTTCAGCCATTTATGAATAGTTTAGCCAAGAAATGGTTTGGTAATATCATGACAATTGGTTTTGTTGCACAACAAAATAAAAAAAACATGATTTGTATGCATCCTTATTCGATCAGTTTGACCAGTTTTATGTTTATGTTTTGTGATCAGACATTCAATGATTATAAAGTCATTACCAATGATTTGATTGTTAAATTACCCTTAATGCAAATGTTATGCAAGATGTTCGGTATCTATTCTGATAAAACCAATAATGTTCATAAATTAATGAGTTCTAAAAGTAATGTAATGTTGTTTCCCGGTGGACCATCTGAAATATCAGTTTACAAACATAATAGTCATAATGTTTCTCTGAGTGATCGTAAAGACTTTATCAAGTATGCACTGAAATATGGATATTCAATACAACCTTGTTATTTCTTTTCGGATACAGCGATGTTTTATAAGTACAATGGTTTGGAAGAGGATGAGAAAGTGCTAGCAAAACAGTCAATTAGAATGACAGATTTGATAGTGCAGATATGTACTATTCCTTGGGGTTATTTCTTTGCCATTCCAAAGAAAGTTCCTATTATGATTGGTATCGGAGAGAAAATAATATTACCACAAATTACTGATCCAAGTGATGATGATATTAATACTTGGCATGAAACTTACAAGGATGCATTGGTATCATTATTCAATAATAATATTGAACAATGGAAAAAGATTCATCCAAAGTCTGATAGTCAAATTAATGTCTTTTAAACTATCTAGTCGTAGTTGTTTAATGTCTTTTAAACTATCTAGTCGTAGTTGTTTAATGTCTTTTAAACTATCTAGTCGTATTTGTTTAATGTCTTTTAAACACCGTTTATGAGTTCACTACTGAAAAAGGCAAAACGATCGATTGGAGTTTCACCAATAATTTCGGGCCATTCATGTCTTAGACCAAGATTTAAATTACGTTTTTCATCATGATCATCCATAAATTCTTCAAAATTAGAATCGTAGCCGTTAATGAAATGAAGCATTTTGTCAACAATTTTGCTGTTTGAGCCAAGAACATAGATATATGCTGAAGTTGACAATCCGGCACGTCCAATTCTTCCCATTAATTGAAGAAGTGTTTTTAAACTATGATGATCAGTGAGAGATTTATCAGATTCTATTGATTCTGAAATAATCATGTTTGAAAATTCGAGATTGGTACCATAACTAATTGAACCATCTGCAACCAAAATGAGAAGAGATTTTCTTTTGTACATGTAAAGAACCTTGTCGAGATATTTCTTCGTTATGATGTTTGGATAGTTTGATGAATAGATACCAATACCATGACACAAAAGCTTGATGATCCAAGAATTATTGGCAAAATCTTCTGTCAAATCATCAAGATCATTTGGATCAAGTGAAATGGCAAAATTCTGAACACCGTCAGTCGATAGATGTTTCTTTGACATTAAAAGATATTTATCACCAAAATTCCAAATAGGGCCACTTGTGTCATTGACAAATCGATCTCTTTCGCGTGCATCTGTGATACTTCGACCAAGATTTTCTCTATGTGCTTGATACTTGTCCTTATCTGCTTTGTATTTCTTGTATTCCGAAACAGGATTGAAGTTGGCTTTTTCTGGAAAGACAACTTCATCAATAATTCTTAAACATTCTTTTGCCAATTCAAGACAACGAAGACCAACAATTAGTGTACCTGTGGAAAAATCTCTCTTTAGATTCGTAAAAATTGCTTCCAATGTCACATTTCTCAATCGTTCTTCATGTAATATTTTATGTTGTTGTTCATATTCATTAATTGTCATGTTTGTGAGAATAGTTCGAGCAACTTTTTGACATTCATTTTGTGTTTCAAATCGATGATTCTTGCTACCAGGAAGATTCTTGACAACAGCTTTAGTGTAAAATCGATTCAAAAATGGTGTGTTATCTAACAAATACAAGAGTCTCGCTTTTTGTTCTTCACTAGCAACTAATTGATGAGGGATAAAATAAGAACCATCTGGGTTAATCAAATGACAGCCTACTTCGAATTCTGATGAATTGAAACTTTTAATTTTGATTTGAGTTTTGTTGGAAATGTATTTCGAAGCAATATTGTTGTAGAAATCTGGCATTTCCTCACGAGATGGCATCGTAGCTGAGAGGATGAGTGTTTTCGGTGGTGCCACTTTCATGAGATTAATAAACATCTTGGTAAACAAATGACAAGATTGACCGTCTCTCTTATCCATTTTATAAGTTGCTTCATCAACAATAAGCATCGTATCTTTTGGTCTTTCTTCAATATTACGTGAAGAATCATTAGCACCGATAATAAAAGAGTTATGGTATTTTTTCAAAGCCAAATCATGAATATACATCAATTTGTAAGCAACAAAGAAATCACAGATGATCAGATTAATGTTGTCTGGTTGAACATTTGTTGTCGCATAAGTGTCAGATCGTAAAAAGATGATGTTATCTTTTTCGTCTAAATAAGCAAATGCGAAATTAATACCAATATTCAAACAATTCTCTGCAGTTTCATAAATGACGGACTGAAGCATGCAAGTGAAAATAACAATATCATTTGATTTCATGAAGACACCATTGGTCACGAGATTAACAATCGGGGGAACTAATGTTGTCTTACCAGAACCTGGTGCGTTATGCAACAAACCAAGAAAATATGGTTCTTCACTGATATATTTTAAGACTTTAATCTGACTCTCATACAATGAATACCTAATTCCTAAACTATTGCTATTAACGTTCAAATTATTGGCATGTTTGATTAGATCACTAAACAATTGTTGTTTATTGGAATTGAATGATTTTTTGAGTAACCGAAAAATATCCTTGTCAAATGATAATCCATGTTTCCTTGCAACATCAGACTCAACAACATAAAAATTTGCTTGTAATGACATATTACTATGATGTGATTGTTAGTTTTAAAGTTAATATCATAATGATACAGTTTATCAATTTTTTTCTGAGACTGGTAAGTCGAATAAAACAAATTGTAACTGGAAAGTTCAATTTTTTTCTGAGACTGGTAAGTCGAATAAAACAAATTGTAACTGGAAAGTTCAATTTTTTTCTGAGACTGGTAAACGGAGTTATACCTTCAGTCCTTTGGTAGACATAGTAATACCTTCAATCCTTTGGTAATGTCGAATAAAACAAATTGTAATAAATTATTCTCAGGAGTACATATAATGACGATGTGTTGGATTATTTTGATTCTTCTCTTGGTATTTGCTTTTTTATTTTGGTGGTAAATAAATAATGCAGATTGCAATCATATTAGTAATTTTAATTGTTATTGTCATCGTCATGATGAATATGATTCCATTTTTTGTTAAAAAAACGAATGAAGGCTTTGGAATATTATATCCTCATCAATATGGTATTAATGATCCTTCTGGTGGTAATTCAGCTTATTCAGATTTACTGATGCAAAATAACTGGAACTATCCTGGATATCTGCGATCATTCCCAGGTTATTTTGATTCACTTTATATCGATATGGTTGATCCAACGTTCAAGAGAGATATGTATTATAATGAGCTTGCTAAAACATTTCCCATGGATAGTTCAGAATCTCAAAAGCCTCATATGTGGAAAACTTCAGAATATTGTGTTAATGAAAGATTGAGAGGACAGGAAGATTTTCCTTATGAAACTTTGGCAACTGCCATCGATAAATGCACTGTTTAAAATAATAAAAAATATTTTATGATTTTAAAAAATTACTCGTACTCGTAAACACTCCCTTCATCATCAAGATGATATTTCTTCGATTCATCATTGAATGTAATTTTGAATTTAATGTCGAATTTTTGTCTGAAGTAGGTATCACGAGCCATCTTAGATGCTTGTTTAAAAGAACTTGCCATAACACAACCAATGGTTTGCCCTTTCTGTGAAATTTCATAATTACCTTCTTTTTCCTGTACTTTTGGCTTTCTCTCTTCATCATCAGAATCATCCGACAGATTGAAATCATTCACTGTTTTTTCCATATTTTTTAGATCTCTCTGATTAATATCATTCCTTTGTCTCGCAAACATATTTTGATTCGCATTTGCATGACGACCACCTCTGTCTTGGTTATTCTCTTCTCTGAAATCATCATTATCCATCTTGCTCATAATGTAACTGGTAATACTCATACGAAACAAATCAACCAAATGACCAATATCATCAGTCGGATCAAACTTCATCATGGTGTTTCCCTCATCATCAACTAGTTTGAACATTTTAATCTATTACTTAATTGGGTTAAATAATTTAAAATCAATTTTTTCTAGAGACTGTATTGTTAATTAAGTAAATAGTTATTTAATTAATTATCAATGAGAACAATTTAACCTTTAAAAATTGTAATTGTAGTGGGGAACAAATGTCGGACCACCATTTTGTTGCAGGGCTTGAATAGGAACCAGACAATAAGAAACAACCTGAGTTTGAGGAGTCGGTAGAGGCTGACTTTGTGTCCTCATAAATTGTTGGAATGCCATAAATTGCTTCATCATCTCGGGTGTCAGATCATTCTCAACTTGTGCAACTGGTTGAACAACAGCAGGTGCGATAGTATGAGGTACGACAGCAGGTGCGATGGGAGTAATAACAAGCTCACTCTTCTCACCAAAAGTAATTTTTGGAAGATGTTCTTGAGCATAATTGGTCTTCTTCCTCTTACCAACAAATTGCACAATATCCTCCTCACTGATCAATGGTGAAGTGCTATCGAGTCTTTCCTTAGAATCATCAACAAGAGCATTAAGAGCAAATTTGCTAAAATCTTCCTTGATATGAGAAACATTATCCACAGTCACTTGAGCAATTGGAATTGATTTAACAACCTTCTTCGTCACCAATGCAGGGAATGACTCTTTAACAACAGTAAATTCATTATCAGAATCACTAGTAACTTCAGTCTCATTCTTAATAATGCTACTGGTCAAAGCCTTTGCGTAGTTCAATCCACCAGCATTGTTAACATACACTGGTGTCGGTTGTTTCCTGATTCTTTCGTCAACTGATTCGGTTAGTGTAACTGTAGGCTTTGGGACTTGAGTAACAGAATTGTATGAAGGACGATTGACAAGAGGTTCAGCAGGAGGCCGAGCAGTAATCTTTGGTGCAACTTTAGTGGTTGGCTTAGAAATAATCTTCTTGGATTCTTCACCCTTGCGTGTCAAAGTCTCAGAATTCAGTTTGCTTTTGAGTTCCTTTCTGATGGTTACAGTGTTGTTAAATTCCTCCTTGAAGAGAGTGTAATTGTCCTTGTAAATTTCATGAAGTTCAATGACCATCGAAATCATATCCTCCAGTCTGTTAATACCAACATAGAGAACAGTAAATTCAAAAGTAGCATATGACTTCTTTGATTGTTCACCTTCATAATACTTGAGAGTGTTAGTAAAATACTCATTCACAGAATCAATATGGCACTGAATCATCTTAATCAATGAGTGAGCAAGATGAATGATCAAATGGTGGAGTCCAGAATCAGTCACATATCTTGGCTTCATAGCCATGTCAATAGTCTGACGATAATCAAGGAAATTGCAATATCTCACATAATCATCTTCGGAATCTTGATCGTCATTGACAATGGTCAAAACGGGAAAATAAGGATACATATGGTGATCAGGTTGTTCAAATGCCTTGATGCTGTTCTTCAAACTGATGTACAGGTTATGAACATTGGTGTTGTTAGATAGCTTGTTGTCACAGACATCACGAATGTCCTTCTGATACTTGAACTCACCATCCTTCTTGTTCTTCAACTTGACAATCTTGCTTGACATCTCGAGGATGTTTTTGAATGTCCTCATGATTGACAAGTTCACCAATGGACGTTCTCCAGTCGAAATAACATGATTGTCATTGTCGATGTACTTCCTCTTTTGTTCGAGAAAGTTCTCAAGGTTGGATGGTCCAGAATAACCAATGATTTTCTCTTGCTTCATCCAAACATTGAAATCTCCAACAGCTCTCTTGTATAGAGCTTCGTTGCCCTTAATGATATTAAGGCTCTCAGTGATCATTGCGATCGGCTTGTTCAGATTGTGATTCTTCTTGGCGAAATCTGTGAATTGCTCATTCAACGTTTGAATGATCTCGACAAACTCAGAATAGAATCCGAACTTAGTTGCAGTGCTAGTAGTCATGATTATTATTAGGTTTTATCTACTTATCTTTAACACATTTTAACATTTTAACAATCAATTTTTTTTAGAGTTATTATGACTTCCATAACGATGATTTCGGCAACTATAGTCGTCTTTGTAATCGCCAAAGTAATCATGAAATGTTATAAAATCAAAATAATGATATTGTGATTTTATTGTAAAGTAATTGTGGTCGATCTGTCAATTACAACTTGCGTAAGGACGATTACAGTGTCTGTGTCTGTTGGAGGCCAGTCATCATGTTGATGGGGACAAGGACGTATTGGACTGACTGTTGAGCAGGTTGAGGAACAACTGGAGCTGTAGAAGTCTTCTGGAACTTCTGAAATTCCAAAAACATCTGGAACTTCTTGAATGTCTCAATATCCATCTGAAACTCTTCCTTCTTGGGCTCTTCCTTCTTGGGCTCTTCCTTTGTTTCCTCCTTCTTCGGCTCTTCCTTCTTGGGAGTGGTTCTCTCGACCTTCTTGACTTTGTTGTTCTTTGAGGGAACAACAACAACTGGAGCAGGAGTGGCAACTGGAACAGGAGTGGCAACTGGAACAGGAGTGGCAACTGGAGCAGGAGTGGCAACTGGAACAGGAGTGGCAACTGGAACAGGAGTGGCAACTGGAACAGAAGTGGCAACTGGAGCAGAAGTGGCAACTGGAGTAGGAACAACCTCAGAGGTGGTAACTGGAGTAGTTGTGAGAGGAGACTTTCCCTTGTTGTTCTTCTTGTTGGTCTTTGATTTGACTGGTGCGAAACCCTCCTCATCAGTTGAAGAAGTCGCGGTGGTGGTCTGGCGGAAGTTCTTCCAAGTAGAGGCATTGGCAGAAGTAGGAACAGTCTCCTTCTTCTCGTCCTCATTATCAGAGGCGAACTCACTGAAATCATGCACTTCAGGAGTGCGGGTAGATGATCCAGTGAAGGTGTTCACCTTAGCACGAGCTTCAGCAGTGAGAGCTGGTTTCTTGGCCTTTGTGACAGTGGTTGACTTTCTCTCGTCTTCATCAGAATCCTTCTCAGACACAGATTGCCTGATGGAAAGAAGAGTCTCGAAACCCTCAACGTAGTTTTCCTCGTAAAGACCATGGATGTCACTCAGGTAGCTGACGAGCTCAACCATGTCACCAATTCTCTTCATTCCAATGGCAACATCGATGATGTCGAACTTGATGTACCATTTGTCTTCACACTCGTTGTTGTGGTAAAGGAGAGTGTTGCTGAAGAACTCAGTGAATGAGGCCACGTGGAGGTTGATCATGTCGATCAAGGAGCAGATGACCTGAGTGAGGAGATGGTGAAGTCCGCTGTCGCAAACATGTCGGGGCTTGGCGTCGGTGCACTCGACGTGGTAGTTGAGGAAGTTGTAGTACCAGAACTTGTCCTCACCTTCCTTGGTCTTGTAGGGCTTCTTCAAGACAGGGTAGAAGTGAAAGTGTCCCTTCTTGTTCTCGCTGGACTGAATCTCGAGGTTGTTCATCAGATAACCGTACAGTCTGTAAATGTCACCTTCCTCGGAGAATGGCTCACAAGCAGTGACCATTGACTGCGAGTACTTGTGGTCACCGTTAAGCTTCTTCTTCTGCTGGACAACCTTGTGCATTCCGAGAATGCTGTTGAGGCAAGAACCGATGCAGAGAGAAGAGATGGGCAACAATGGCTTGTAGTCAGACCCCTTTCTCTCATGATCAGCAGTCTTCGCGATCTCTTCCATCTTCTCCTTGTAGGAGGCGACGTGTGAGTATCCAGTGTATCCAGTGAACTTGTACTTCTTCTTGAGGGCAGTGAACTTCTTGGAAGTCAACGTCAACTCGTCAAATCCGTGTTTCCCAGTGAGAAACACCAGGTTCTTGTTGATGACACCAACAGCTCTGTTGATCTTGCTGTCGTCGAATTGACTGCTGAAGTACTTGCCAAGATCAGTCATGGTCTGGGCGAAAGAATCATACTGAACCTTGATATCGGAAGAAGTAGCAACTGAAGTCATTATTGATCCTGAGTAGTTTAATGAATGATTGGATTGATATGAAAAGTATTAACAGAACCACTAAACAGTCGAAATTTCAATTTTTTTTCTGAAACCTGGAAGTTTGAAAGAAACAAAGTGTGAACATAGTAATCTTTGATAATCAAAAAGTGTGAACATAGTAATCTTTGATAATCAAGATGATTTTACTTAATCTACAATTTTTTCTGAGACAAAATGTTTTTTTTCAGTAATTAAATAATTATGGAAAAAATTAAGACAGGTTATGATACTTAATAACAAGATTACCGAGAGAATCGAATTCATAACAAGTATATCCATATGGATCAGCAATTTTCTTGACTGTTAATTTTCCGATATTTGTATTGTCAGTTAGAATGATGTCTTGAGGGATATTCATAATTTTGGCTACTTTTAAATTTTTAGGGGCAGGACAAGCACCACCAGTTCCTGAAACGATGATTTCAATAGTAAAGTTTCCGAAAGTGGAAGATGATTCAAATAATAGACTTTGGAAATTATGAACACCAGAACATAAATTGTAAAAATGTTTTCTCCCTGATTCTGCCATTTTGAGTAACAAGTCTTTTGTGATAATAACATAATATGCATCATCCTTAATCGATATCAATGGTTTATGCGTTACAATAAATGCCTTTGATGATAACTTCTCTTTTGATTTCTCACCAAACCATTTCAACATTTCATCTAATGGATTATAATTGTATTGTTGATAACAAGTGTTCATTGTTGTTGTTGGTGAGATCAGATTCGTGTCAAGCATAAAGAAACGGTTATTCAAGCAATCGACTGTATAATAAGAATATGGGATAATCCAATTTGACTTGCTTGTGTCAAGTTTCATGTTTTGCTGGGAAATAATGACAGATGTCAAATCCATTTCGGCTTTCATAATATCACAAGATTCAATATCAGCATCACCGAAAATACTCAAAAGTGGGATACCAAGCGAATTGAGTTTAGCATAATCATGTTTAATGACAATTTCAGATGCATCAAGAGATGTTTTGACTTTGTTCTCATAATTATCACCTGTTAGAACACCAAAATCGAATTTTTGCTTTTTGATATGTGCGACAATCTTGTCAATTTTACTGTCGACAACATTATCGCCACTGCTCCAATCTCCTAATTGAAAAAAACGCGGTGAATCTTTGACATTGATTCTCAAACCAACATCTTTTGGTTTACTCAAATATGTTTTCAGAATATCTTTTTTTTCTTCAGGATTATCTTTTTTTTCTGGTGTTGAACCTCCAGTTAGAAAATTCATGAATGAATCCATTATTTATATTCAAGACATATTTTTAATGCTATGATTAATTTTTTTAGAATTTTAAAAAAATTAATTAATCCGCAGACAAATCCATGACTGAACTCATTCTGTCCTTGTTCTTCAGAATCTCGATCAATTTATCAATGCTGTTATCTGCTTCACAAATGAGTTTACTCAAAGTACGATATGACATTTCAACATCCAATTGTTCGATTGCGCGAATATGCTCTTCAGTCAAATCAATGGTAATTTTGGGATTCGAATATTCATTAGTGTGTTTGACATAAGCCTTCAAGAATGATCCAGTTTCCTTTGCCTTGAGACATTTGATGGTGTAAGGAGAAATTCTGTCTTTGGTGACCTTGACAAGGTTAGGATCGACGTCCTTGTAAACTGATTCAACTTCATTCGAAATAATCATCGTGGTAATTCTCTTGAATGTAGGCATGAAATTTCCATCCCAAAGACCCTTGAGTGCTTTGCAACATTCATTTCTTGCCTTAATCCTGATCGCTTCCTTTTCTAGTTCTGTCATTTTCTCGATCGTAATATTAATGTTAGTTGTGTTGCCACCGGATTCCTTTTCTCTTGACCTTCCACTTGAATCACCTCCACCCTTGTTCACTTTCATCATTTCTTCCATTTCCTTTTCGACACAAAATTCGCAGTACATGATAACATACTTATCATATTCGTCGAGAGTCAAAAACAATGTCAAAATAAAAGGCTTTCCATTTGAATCAACTTGACCTTTGCCTGGCCATGAATTGGATTCGATGGTATTGAAAATTTCAACCAGAGATTGTCTGCTGAGTGATTCCAATTTGACATTGACGATAGTTGTGAATTTGCAGTTCTTCATTTTGGAATAAGCCTGGGAAAAGAATGACTTTCCAAGTCCAGCATCACTGTAGAGCCAAAACAAACCGGCATTCTGCATCGTGTTAATTGTGTCGTTAACATCAACATTAGTGTTAATAATGTTAATAATTTTACTGTAGACGTTGTTCATGTAGACAAACTGTTTCTTGTCGGATGGTAGTTTATGTTCAACCACGAAAGAAGCGGTCTTTGATTTGAGTGACATATGAAAGAAGTCAACACTGTTTTCAGAATTGATGATCATCTTGTTCAAGTGCTTCTCCATAAATGAATCTGTGAAAGAATAGTGGTTTGGGATATAGATAGTCAAGAAGTCGGCAGAATTTTGGACACAAGCGACAATGTTGTAATCAACAGCACCATAGTATGAACCATGATCGACAGACAGATTGACACCAAACTTACTTTGAAGCATCAATTGTAGTTGTGAATCATTGATCTTGACCTTCTCGTCATTAGAAGCATGATAAAAATATTTCTTGATGTTATTCGAGTTACCAGAAGAAGTGTTTTTTTGATCACCGACTTGAGATGTAATAATGAAAGCCTTCAAACCATATCTCATTCGCAACATCATGTATTTCAAATAATAGAATTTGTCAAAATGAATCTTATCCAAGATACCACCTGTTTTCTCAACTGTTTGTCTAGCAATAATAACAAGACAAGCAAGAAACATCAAATTCTTCAATGCAGACGGATCAAGCGTCTTATTACGAAACATTTCAATCATCAAACTAACAAATGGAACCAAGATCGCTGCGTTCGTCGCCTCCTTCCCAAGCATCATGGCATAGTCAGGATTAAACATTGACTGCATGTTCTTTTCATTTCCTTGCTGGTTCATTGTCAACTAAAGTGTAATTAATTTTAATACCAATCTATCTTATAAGTAAATTTATCAATTTTTTTTGGGGTCATTACTGATACTGATGGGACCGAAATCAGAGCGTTCATCGCCTCCCCACCAAGCATCACGGCTTGGCGACTACTATGACGATTATTCTGGCGACTACTATGACGATTATTCTGGCGACTACTACAATGACGATTATTTTGGCGATAACTGTGACGATTATTTTGGCGATAACTGTGACGATTATTCTGGCGACTACTATGACGATTATTTCGATAATAATATTAATGTCATATACTTGATTAATTATTTGACTAACAAAGCGATTATGAATCGATCCTCACTTTATAACTAATTTTATAATTAAATCATAAAACGCAAAATACATTACTATCATTATAATTAATTATCGCCAAAGTAATCGTCACTGTAGTCGCCAAAGTAATCGTCACTGTAGTCGCCAAAGTAGTCGCCAAAGTAGTCGCCAAAGTAATCGTCACTGTAGTCGCCAAAGTAATCGTCACTGTAATCACCAAAAAATAATTTAATTGTTATCAAAAAATAATAATTAAATTGTTCCTTTTGCTATTTCTTCTAGATACTGATCTGAATCAATGAGTGATATATTGTACCGTACTGCGATTTTCTTAGTCACTTTATGTGAATTGAATTTCATAGCCATCTTAAATTTAACACCATTGTTAAAATGAATAATAATGGCTGATGGGTCATCTGAATCAAGTTTCATGTAAATACCCTCTGGGTTTTCAAAAACATCATCAGATCCATCAGAATTATTTAGGATCAATTCATACATCTTGTAACGTTTGTGTGTTCCATCAACACAGATCGTTCCATTAGTCGACGACATAATAAAATCAAATAACTTTTGTGCCCTCTTACGCTTTCGATTAAATGTTTTCACAATCAGTTTGTTAATCGGTAAATACAATTCAGTAATCACATCTTTTTGCGATACTTTCGTAAATATTCTTCCATCATGACGATCATAAAATTTTTCACAAATCTCATCATACGATAAATTAAAGTCTTTCATTAAATTCGAGTTTTTGTTAAAACCACAAATCTTTCCCATTTTCGATGGAATGATTGATCGACACAATTTTTCTGAATCAAACAAAATAATAATATTCTTCTTTTTTCCTTTGCTTCCCATTACTCTAATAATAATATGCTTCTTAGTTTGATACTCAGGATCAAATGACAATTCTTTTATATCATATTTTTCATTTAGTATTTTTGCCAATTCATCACCATATGATGTATAATGATAAAAATCTCCTTTTTTCAATTCAGAAACATTAGGTTTTATTTTACGAATAACATCTTTAATACTTTGACTGTAACCAACGTCTTTTCCTTTAAAAAATTTAGCGATAAAAAATATTAGAAATTGTTCAATCATCGTTATTTATTTAATAATAAGTTAATAAATAAATAATCAATTTTTTTTACACTGAAAGTGTGTATTAGAGAATGTTTTTAATATCATTATCAATATCTTCCTCAAATTCCAAACAATGTTCCATACCACAATAAAAATTCATTTTTGATTTTACCATTAATGTCGGCAATTTATTACATTGACAGACAATTCCGAAAATATTTTTAGTCACTGCTTCACACATTGGTGTTTTACAAATAATGTTTTGTTTTTCAATTTTACTTTTGAAAATAGTTTCAGTTGGTTGACATTCATCAAAATCATGTTTTTGTTTTGATTCCACTTTGTAATTAATGTATGGGTTGTGTTTAATCTCTTCAATAAATTGTTCCGAATACTTATTTGACACATAGTAAGTGTTTGTTAATGAAGGTGATATTTGAATGATGTTATTTAAAAAGTAATTCATTCTCTGTCTATTATTGTCAATATGTACAACATCAAGTACCTGAAGCGTTTCAGCACACATTCGACTGAATGGTATTTTTTTAATTTCCATCCATGTCATATTATTTTCTTCCATCTGTTCTAAATACTGCTCTTTCATTATATCAATCTCAGGATATTCCTCACACAACCAATTTGTCATAATATACGTTATTTCCTTATCAACATTAAATTGCTTCATTTTGATAAAAATCCCAAACCAATTATGTGCATCGTAGGCAATGGTATTAAGAATCATCGATGATATTTTTTCTGGAAAGAAGATCTTAATAATAATCCTATTCAACTCGACATTAATCGGTTTAATTAAAACAGACTTACCAACTAAAAATTTAAGATCGGCATAAGTAAAGGCAGAATGGAATTGTTGACTAAATCTCTCAATCACAAACAAATAATTATTCACGAGTGTATCATCACTATCGTCATCGAAATGATAACTATGTTTCAATAACTCCTTTAAATCATCATTCCTAATAATCAAAGAATTGTTCTTCATCAAAATAAGAATCTTATTCCAGAATTGCGCATCAGTGTCGTGGTCTAACAAATATCCCATGAGCGATGATTTAATATTTGATTCGGATGTTATTCTTTTTTCATTCATAGCAGATGGATTAAGAAAAATGTTGTCGATTAAATTAATTATTTTCTCCGTATTCCTCATCTTTTCTTTGATTTATTAATACTATTATTAACAAATCAAATTTTTTCTTTAACTGTATTTGTCATAATTGATATCGAAAGCCGATTTTTTTTCAATATATTAATAATTTCCTCCACTGTGATATCAGGTTAACAAATTTAAACACTTATGTCTATCTATTAGTACTGTGTAAACAATTATTTTTTCCTTATGGAATCGACTTTGTAGTTGCCCAGTGGATTCCCATGAATTTCTCACAGATCTCCCATGAAAAAATTGATTATATTAATAAATATATTAGTAAAATAAAAATGGATTCATTACCAACAGAACTAATCGTCACTATCCTTAAATATTGTTCTGATAGATTAAAAGCTTATTTTTTGAAAGTATGCTACAAAAATTTTTGTTATCGGTTTTTTTTTGTTATTATTTCAATTTCTAAATCATCATATCCAAACGTTATGACATTACAATATATTGAGAATCATCAAAACGTATTGAGAAATGTGAGTGGTATTCGAACAATTGTATATACAGAATACTTACCAAAAAATATCATTATTAAAACATTAAAATTTAATGAATCATCGACAATAATTAATCATTATCCAAAAGGTTTAACAGGGTTAATTTTTAATAACAATTACGATATATATGATCTAAGTTTAATACCAAAAACAGTCAAAAAAATATGTATTCGTCATATGGATCATGAATATATAAAATATTTTTTACGAAATATTGATACTGAATTAGAAACTTTGGTCATTGATAATTACAAAAATCAATATCTGATTGAATGGAATGATGATCGTCGATATCCAAAACTCAAAAAATTAATTATGCGTGGTGTATCATTTATTTTTGTTAATGGATGGCCAAAAACACTGAAATATTTAAATATTGTTGAGAGTACTAACAAGAAGTCATCATATCAAACATTTCCACCAAACTTAAAAAAATTATCATGTCATAACTTTGAAACACTATTTCCAAATACGAAAATACACGATACAAATTTATATTCTTTACGTACATCGTGTTGCACAGAGAAGCTTCCTAAATTTCTAGTTAAATTAATTCATAATGATAATATTAGTATAAATCTTCTTTCTAATTGTGCAGGAGGAACGACGACAATTAAAATTTTAAAAATTGGAATTTGTGATCTTAATAAATCAAATGTTGATACACTTGTAAATCTTAAGAAATTAATTATCGATGAAATATGTTGTGGAAAAGAATATCATAGGTATTATCGACGAGATATTTTTTTTGAACATGTTATGAATCGTGTTCCAATCATAGTAGTTATCAATACACAGCGTTTTTGCACTTATCCATTATTTACAGAGATTGATAAATTAGTATTTTCAATTCAAAATCCTGTACAATCATGTGTTACATACATAAAATGGATCGCAAAGTCAATTAAAGTGTTGGAAATTAACATTAAAATGAATGATAAATATCTCACATTACCAAATAGTGTTGTTAAATTAACTATTGATGTGAATTCAGAATTATGTCATACAGTAAGACTTCCTAATTCATTGAAATCTTTGAAAGTAATGCATAATGAATTATTAACATTAGAAAATTTACCAAGAAAATTATTGAAACTTGATTATTCTTCTGGTGTTAAAGTTGACATACCAAGTAAAATTATTATTTTTTAATTTAAAAGATAATAATATTACCAAAGACATCATTGAGTTGTTTGACAATACTTTCGGTTGTTCCGGAGACAATTCTGCCGAATTTAATGTCAATCTTCACCATGATGAATATTGGGTCATGTTTATTACTAAAGTTTATTAAATGATGTAATCAATACGAAAATTTGGATAATTTGTTTTCATAAATTCAATCACTGTTTCATCAACATAAAAATAACATACAATAATTGCCTTTTTTTGTTGTTTAGCAAGAATTCGAACACATTCAAGATCTGATTCGTCATCAACATTGAATCTCAATTTCCACATTGAAAACATATTATTTTTTACCATATGATTAAAAATGGTATCATCAATAACATAATCATCACTAAAATGATAAATATTTTTTTTAGTATCAGTGTTAAATCTCATTGAAATAATATTTGTACTAAGATCAAGATCGTCTTCGAATTCATCTACCATAATATTCAAGATATCACAACAATCAATATTGAGAACTATTTTTCTAAATTGTGTGATAAAATCCAATTTAATAAGTGGACAATTCTTTCTGACATAATTAATAAATGATAATGATGTTCGATCACCAACTTTAATAGTAATTTCACGATCAACAAGATCACAAACACATTGATCAAGTTCACTAAATAGTGAAATATTATCATATACTGATTCTATCATATTTGGGAATGTTCCAAATATTATTTTCCAAAACACTGAATCTTTTTCGAAATTAAATACAAAATTAAAAGTGTAAAAATCAATAGAATCAATATTTTCTTTTATGATTTTCACTATTTCAATGTCTGGAAGAATTCTAAAATTGAAATCAATAATCATTGTTATGGATAACTTTTTATTTTGTGATTTACGATAATTGAGTAACCATGTCAGTTGATAAAGTTCATATTTGAAATATCTTAACATAAGCATATCATAAATCAATTTGCTTTGATTTTTAGTAAACCATAAAAATACATCTTCAGACATATTTGGGAAAACAATAGATTCAACATCATTAAAATTAATCATTTCGCATTCTTCAATTGTAATATTAATATTCTCATCATCAAAATTATCATAAGATAATCGTAATTCGATTTTGCCATTAATTTTAACTTTATGTTTTCTAAGAGCACAATATGACGCAACAGTCATTCTCGGTAACAAATGATCATCGACGACAGCTCCAACACCAAAAGTCCAATTATCTTTAGGTAATGATTCATATTTGGAATAATAATAATCAATTGATTCAACTGATGGATAAAATCTAATTTGTGTAAAAACATCTTGTGGAGATAGATCGTATTTCTTGATTAAAAAATCCATTATTTCACCTGAAAATTGAAAATAAACAGGTGAATCTTTATCATAGTAAACGGGTACCATTAATTCTACAATTTTCAACAATGGAATAAGATAAACAAAAGAATTGTTAAAATAAAGCAAATTTCTCACATCAATATGAGTATCTTCAAGAAAAATAATAACTTTTCTCAATGTTTTGACAATGTCAATATTGCAAAATAAGAATTCTGATCCATAAATATCAGGATCAAATTCGACTTTTGGTATTTTTTTAATAATATTACAAAATGATTTAATATCACAAGGATTTTTACTTGATTTAAGAAAAACAACAAAATTAGCTAGCGATTCGAAATAATCATTTTCTATTGAAGTAATTGCTTGTTCGAAACAAATTAATGAAGCAGGTGTTGCATCAACAATGAGATTATGTTGTGGTGTATAAAAAACTTTTGCATGTTCGATAAAATTATTTTTTTGAATATAATCATTAATTGGAAAACTATTCTCTAAATCAGAATGTGATTTCATAACATAAAGAAAAAAATCAACATCTAAACAAAAAAACTCCTTTAAGAAATCATTATCATAAAACGCATTATCAATAATATCATAAAAACGATATGTTTTCGTAAATTCGATAAATCTTTCTTTATTACCTGAGAGAAGAATTTCTTTGCAATGTTGAACTCTAGAAAACATTATAATATATTATGATAGTAATTATTAATTCAGTTTTTCATGAAAATTATTAATTGAATAAATATATTCAATCAATAATTATTTTTTTACACTTTTAATATTCAGATTCCTCTTTAGGAAAAGGATCACTCAATTCTTTTGGCAAATATTGTAAAAAATCTAAATTATATTTTATTAATTAAAATACAATAAAAAATTGAACACAACAATCAAGAATTAAATCTACTTTCGATATAATAACGTGTAATACAAACATCATGCTTATCTCTATCATCATAATTAATATTAAAATCCACATTTTTGTCAATACATACATAGACATTTTTGCAAGTTTCAGTACTATTAAGACTTAAAAACATGTTACCTTTGCTGATGGTAAAAAATCTAAATCTAATTGCTATCAATCGAGGAGAATTGGCAATCATTTTATTGATACTGTCTTCAAGTTGATCAATATCATATTCATCACTTATGAATACTATTTTAAGTTTTGTTAAAATTGGAAATGACAAGTTAAAACATGATTGTGATATGGAAATTGTTGACATTTCTTTCAAATTATTCATTACTGATGGACTATCATATGTGAATTTACACCACTCACGATATTTGATTGTTTCTAAATACTTGAATGCTGAAAAATCGATTGTAGCACCATAACATCCTATAAGATTTTTAATTGATGATTTATCTTGATTAATATAGTATTTATCTTCATAATCATCTAAAGTATGAACTGAAGACGGTAAATTTTCCAAATTGTATCTAGTTCCATCGAACATTTGCAATCTCAAAATTTGCAAATTGGATGCATTACTAATTGCAGAAATAATATTTGGAGATAAAGTATTCCCAAAAAAATTAAATTCTTCAATCTTATCTCCAAAAAATGATAGTGAAACATCATTGTTAGAGGTATCCTGATGTTGATCAGGATCATAAATAATTTTAGTTCCAATATTACCTTCAATAATAAATTTTTTGATATTCAAACATGGTGTTATGAATCTCACACTAATATTGACACATCTGATAGTCACTTCTTCCTCAGTTATCTGACTTAAATCATAATCAACAATTGATTCTACACCCTTTGCTTTAATTTCAATTTCAAGCATTTTGATAGACGTAGAAACCTTATAGTGTTGGATATGATGAGATTATTAATTGATAATAGAAATACTATAGATTATGATTATCAATTTTTTATAAAAATAAAATGTAATCAGAATGATTCAATTTTTTCTTGAGTTTGTAAGGTTTACTAACGTAAGATAATTTATTCTGCTTCACCGTTTTGTTTAATGATTGATTCTGATTTACGAACCAAACCACATTTAATATCAGTACCTTCAGGAATTGGTTGAGAAGAAATTGTTTGATTTTTTAAATATTTTAGAAAAGATTTCCTTGCATTTTCTAAATGCTCGCCATATGTTGGAATTTCTATTCTTCTTAGTCTTGGTATTTCCCAAGAATCACGATCATCTTTTATTTGTTTCTGTTTTGTGATAGTAGCATCATAGTTATCACGATCTATTTTTTCTTGCCGTATTTTATCAATGAATACGTTAAAAAGTTTGATACTATGTATTCCACATTCATATTCATCCCAATCATCATAAAGTAAAGATTCATCAGTTCGCTGATGAACCTTATTCTCTCCGTAAACATAAATAACACCAGTCGTTAAATTAGAAAGAGAGAATGCTTTTGATTCCAATTTTTCCACAACAGTTCTGTAATCATAACGGATCACAGGAATATATTTGAAATACAATTTACGTGCAATTTTACCCATTACATCATATTCATAATAAATAACATAACTAAATTCTCCTGTTGGATCAATTTCACCCGACCAGACATCTGCTCTTTCATCATCATGTTTTGCGAATAATTCTATCAACTCCGGTTGGTCATGAAATATTTGTTGAATTGGATCAAGCGTAATTATCTCTAGTGAAATATCCATTCTATTATTATTGATTATTATAATTATTCATTGTAATAATCAATTTTTTCTTGAGACAGAATGTCGATAGAAACAAATTGTAAGTGGAACACTTCATTTTTTTCTTGAGACAGAATGTCGATAGAAATAAATTGTAGTTGAGATAATTCAATAACAATCAATCAAGAAATATAATCATTAAATTCCTCTTCATTGTAAATATGAATTTTATTATTTTTATTAAATATATCAATCAATCCCTCATTAATAAATAATTCTCGATAAATAATAATATATTGATCATAATTATTATTTTTACGTAATGATTTTTCAAGAACTTTTCGATATTCATCTTCATCAAATTTAGTAACAAATTGCAAATATAATGTTCTTGAAATATGTGCAAATTGTGCAGTAATAAAACAACTGTATGGTTTACAATCTAACTCAATATCGAATTCTATTTTTTTATTGATATTATCACGTTTAAGTATACGTTTATGTATTTCTTCATCATACGGAAATTCTAATTGATAAATTTTTTTTGCTAATTCATCTTTCATTTTAAACATATGATTGATAGGATCATGGTTATGATTTAAAATACTATGATTAATCATGTCAAAATTAAGTATTATTGAATCTTCTTGTTGTGGTATTGTTAATTAATAAAAATATATTTATTAACAATAAAATTCAATTTTTTCGTGAGACCAAAGGCCGATAAGAAATAAATTGTAATTGGAACAATTCAATTTTTTATTCGTAATTAAAAAAATTTGATTTTATTAATACATATATTAGTAAAATCAAAATGGATTCATTATCAATAGAGTTAATTGTCACTGTTCTTAAATTTTGTTCTGATAAAACAAAAGCTAATTTTCTAAAAATAAGTTATGAAAATTTTCGTTATCGAAATTTTTTTGTTGTTACTTCAATTTCTAAATTATCATATCCAAATGTTATGTCATTAAAATATATTGAGAATCATCAAAAAGTGTTGAGAAATGTAAATAGTATCCGAACAATTGTATTTATGGATTTTTTACCAGAAAATCTGAATATTAAAACACTTAAATTTAATGCAACATCACCAGTAATTAATCATTATCCAAAAGGTTTAATAGGATTAATTTTTGATAATAATTGCGATATATATGATTTATCTTTGATACCAAAAACTGTGAAAAACATATATATTGGACACGTAGATGTAAAATATATACAAAATTTTTTACAATTAATTAATCTTGAATTGGAAACTTTAGTCATTTTCAATTATGCACCAAATATAATATTATGGAATGAGGAATATCATTATTCAAATCTTAAAAAATTAATAATTAATAGTATATTTTTTACATTTACACATGATTGGCCGAAATCACTAGAATATTTAAATATACAAGACATTCAAGAAAGTGTAAATATAGATGGTATTGAAAAGATATTAAAATATGAAATATTTCCACAGAATTTAAAAAAATTATCATGTCATCGTTTTACAACATTATTTCCAAATACTAAATTAGAAGAAACCAATTTATGTTCTGTGAGATTATCAAATTTCATAACAAAAATTCCACCTACATTAGTGAAATTGATACATAATGATGATTTTGGTAGACACCAGTATATCTCATTTCATGAGGATGGTCGTAGTCTTTCTACCAATAATAACAATATTAAAATTTTAAATATTGCAATTTGTGATTTTAATGCATCAGTTATGAGTACATTTGCAAATCTTACAAAATTAATTATTTCAGATATGTGTTGCGAATTTCAGCAAAATCATAATTCATGTCAATATTATTATCCTAATCGTCTGAGGTATCATAATGATCATAAATTATTTGGGGATATTATAAATAGTATTTCAATTATTGTTGTTAATAATGTAAACCGTAATTCACACCCATTATTTACACACATCAATAAAATGTTTTTTCCATTATTAATAACTCCCGAATCTAATATTTTACAAATTAAATGGGTAAATAAAGAAATTAAAGTATTGGTAATTTATATGAAAATAGATTACGAATATCTCATTTTACCAGATAGTATTATTAAATTAACAATCCATTCAGGATTAAAATATCTTCATCATACAGTTAGACTTCCAAATTCATTAAAATATTTGAAGGTTATGCATAATGAAAATTTAATATTAGAAAATTTACCAAAAAAATTACTTATACTTGATTATGTCGGTGGTGTTAAAGTTGATATACCGAGTAAAGTTATTATTTTTTAATTATTCAATTAAAAAATAATTTAATTATTTTCCAAGAGGTCCTCGTCCACTAGGTGACAGAATGTCGAGAAAAACATTTGATATTATATCATTGACAACTTCGAATAACATTATTTTTCCCCGAAACTGTGGACGTAGTGATCTTTGGTTAAGTCGAGAGAAACAAATGGTAAACTTCAATTTTTTTCTAAGACAGAATGTCGCAGAAAACAAAGTGTAATTTTGATGTCAGAAAAAATTCCAATTTGAGGTATCGAAAATTCAATTTTTTCATAAGACTGTCAAGTCGAATGAAACAAAATGTAATTTAGACGTGAGGAGAAATTCAATTTTTACTGATATTTGTAATAATAATTAAGTCCGAGCACTGATGGTAATGGGTTCGGCAGTTTTGAAATCGATACCGGTGTTTTTGTTTCCACTGTCAATGTTTGCACAAATTCAAGACTTTCTAATGATAACCAATTTTCGAGACAAGGTGTTTCCAAGACCACAATATCTCGAGCAAACACCAAGGATTGAAAACCAAAGATATTTGACAATTTCGGATTATTTCTAATTCCAATATCAATGGCATAATTTAATGCACCAAATGAACAAATAGTCTGCAAATTATTGTTATTAACAATCCAGATACTCGAATCAATATTCTTCAGAGTATTAAATGATTCAATAATCTGTAAATTAGGATTACCACTAATCACAATCGAATAACTAATAGATGTTTTTGGCGGTGTCGGTGGTACAGGTAACGTCGTACAAGCAGTTTCCGTATTACAAATCAACATATAAAAGTCTGTCGGCAATGTCAGATCATTATCAGGGAATTGAATCACATAATTTGTCGTGTCAACACCATAACACGACCAATTAGAAACAATTGTATCAGAATTTGTGGGACACAAAGCAATTGAAATACTTGTTGAAAAATCAATCAAGATTTCAGGACAAATAGGATTATAAGTATCACATATTTCAGTTGTCTGACCGATTGTTTTCAAGAAATTGAAACATTTGATTTCACACAGATTCTTGTTATTGATGATCTTAACCACTCGAGCTACAAATTTCAATCGATTAAATGTCTCCAATTTTTTCAATTCTGCATTTTCAGCAATGACAATCGAACCTTTAACGGAAACAAGATTATCAACTGAGATAAAATCCAGTTTTGGATTGTTGGCGATATTAAAATCAAAGATAGTTTTCAAGAGTGGTAATTTAAGACACTGCAATCTGTTATTTTTACAAATACTCATCGCAATAATATCACATAATTTACTAAAAACTAATTTCCTCAATTTATTATTATTCACAACAAACAAAAATGTCACAGAAATCAAATTTTCAAATTCAAAAATCTCCAATTCATTTTTTCCAATTGCATTATTATCAACAATATTAATATACTGTAATTGTTCAATCTTCGTGAAAGCATTGATTACTGAAAGATTATTGTTATTCGCAATGTAAATTGAGATAGTATTATACAAATGTCCAAACGCCATAATCTTCACTAAACAAGAATTACCAGAAATGAAAATACCATCCGTAATTTGTCTCACACTATTAAAACCACAAATGTTAACTAACGCAGAATTGTTAACAATCACAATTCTGGCAAAACGTTTCTGATGAGGACATCCTTCAACCGTCGGGCTACATAAACACGGTTCGACAGTCGATTGTTTCACTTTCGCAACAGATGCACTAACAATCACTAATTTGTCAAAAGTCGGAATTTGAGTCAGAACAAAATTATCAACAATGTAAATACTACCAGTAATCCATTTCAACATCTTGAATCCAGTGATTGAAGTGTAGTTTGTATTAACAATCCATAAATTACCATTAATACCGAGTAAATGAGGGAAAACATTATCGAGAGTTGTCATATTACCGCATAATTGTGGTGGTGAATTAATGACAAGATCACCATTAATGAAATTAGTGCATGCATATTGTTTCAAATCACAACAATCACCAACACATATCGTCCCAGTTGTTATTCTGGTGCAATATTCTGGTGCTGTTGGACAACAATTTTCTGTGACACAAGGTTGATTAAGATTACAAACACCTAATTCAATAAGATTAGGGGATGTTGCACCTTGACAAATTATTTTTGATGAACCAAGAATTGTTTTCACACCGAGTGGTGCTTCGTCTTGTTTAATGTAATAACATTCATGATTACATTTCTCTTGATTACATTCACACTTATAGTTCTTTTTTGTATCTGTCATATTAATTATAGATTCGATTCTTTCTGGTGCTTAAGATTAAGAAATGAAGTTATCACGTACTGACATATTGTATAATAAAAATTTCAATCCCGAAAAGAATTTTGATTTACACGATTTGCCTTATTCTGGAGAGAATCCTGGTGTATCTATCATATTCAGTATTCAAGATATTCCACTTGAACCAATTAATGTCATTCTCGATCGAAAAGCATTTCCTGCTGGCGTCGAGAATTTCTATAAATTAGCATCAGGACAATCAATCAAGAGTAAAACAGTTGTTCTACCAACACGAACATACAATCAGTATCAAGTTCGAAATTATGACAGAAGTATTTGTTTCATTAAAAAATACAATAATATCATTATTGGTGGTGATATCTACAAGAATAATGGTTTGTCATCTGCTTCGATTTATGATGATGAGGCATTCCCTTTCGAAGATCCCGGATTTTATTATTCACACAATCAGAAGGGTTTACTTTCATTAGTGCCATACTTAGATCAAGAAACTGGACAATTGATGTATGATTCCATTTTTTCCATGACGTTACGTGATCCAGATATTAATAATGATATTCTTTCATTGGATGAATCACAAGTTGTCATTGGTAAGGTATCATCAGGTATTAATGTATTAAATATGATTAATAATGCATTAATGCCAGGACAACATAAATCACAAATAATTCGAGTGGAATCAATGACACCCCATCGATTATTTAAAAGAGAAAAACCAAAAATTTAACGCTGAACATCCTGAAAACGAATATTGGTCCGATTTAGTTTTCTAATTTCATCATCACGGAATTGTTGACGCAATGTTCGATGATCTGGTAATCTTGAAATATTCATCCCGAATTTTTCACGATAAGAAATATTATCCCAAGGCGTATACGCATTTAGTTCTCTTGGGTTAGTATTAAGTCTCAGATATTCTGATTGATCCATGTTATATTCCTGTGACATATTTTGATTATAAACAATAAATGGATAACGCTGAAGGATTTAGCATTATTGCTGGCATTCGCCGCGATAACAACTCATCACAGACACCAGAGCTTTCATCAGATGAAAAATTAACACAGGCTATAATAAAATTAAAGACGGTGTTAAATACTCCCATTATTAATATCATGCTCGGAGCAATTATCCTCAAAATTATCTTTATGTTTTTGGGTATCTAAACAAAAACAATCTCATCAGGTTCAAAATCTATTCCTGTTAGTGCTTCCATTTGTTCTTTGGCTTCTTGTTCGAGTTTTTCTTTGGTTTCTTGTTCGAGTTTATCTTTGGCTTCTTGTTCGAGTTTATCTTTTTGTTGCATCTTCTCATAGAATTCCTCGTGATCTGGGATAGCTTGTTCTTTGAAGTAATGAGGAGAAATAGTATTAATGACAGCCGTCATGGGTTCCATAAAACCAGAAATCAAATAATAAAAATCATTTTCCGTCACTTTGATCAACCAAATATCATTCACAGAAATAATCATTGGACTGACACCTTTAATCAATTCACAGTATTTGTAATCAATCAGTTTTTCACGAATTGTCAATTCTTTTTGTTGGTTAGTAATCGGAATAGTTTTATCACGATAGTATGTTTGTAACATCGTGATATTAGACATGAAAAATTGATTTCTCAGAGTAGTCGATGGATCAGTCTTCATCCTCACATTCTTGCGTGCAACACTCTTCTCTTCTTTAATTTTTGCAATTTCTTGTCTCTTCTTCAGTTTTGCTTTTGTATTCTCATCTTCTTTTTTAGGAGCCACATCAGTCAATTTGTTAATATGATCTTGCACATCATTTTCTGTCACCTCTTCTTCACCATTAAGTGTGGTTGTGACAAGATTTGTTTCGTCAACTTGCTGTGGTTCTGCACTAAATGTGTCATTACCGGGCATTATTTCGGGAACGACCTCTGGAATTGGTTCTCCATTCGTCATCAAATTTGTCTCTGCCACTTGCTGTGCTTCATAATCGCCATGGACGGTGGCAATTAGGCTGGATCCTCCAGCATAATCGCCATGGACGGTGGCAATTAGGCTGGATCCTCCAGCATAATCATCAACTTTCTTGTTAAGATTAATTAGACTTTCGGCATCTTTCTCTGCTTTAATTCTTTCTTTTTCTTTGACATCATCAAAAATTTCAATTAATTTGTGTTTTGTTCCATCAAGTTGATTCAGGTTGTCGACACGAATAAGCATCAGGTTTGCTTTTAGATTACCTCTCACATCAGATGATTCAATTTCAACCTCCACGCCATCTGCCCTAATCAATTTAGTCGACCTAAAAGATAACTGACCAATACCTTCAAAATCACATCTTTCACGAAAAAGCACAATTTCAGGCTTAACAATGTTTTTCTTCGCAATACTCTTGGCAACTTTACTTCTCGAAGCAGATCCAGGCTTAACGGGAGCACCTTTCATAGCAATCAGTTTTTTGACGACGTCACTATTTTGTTCCATTTAACTTATGAGTAAGATTAATTTTTTAAACACATTACGCAGAACATTCAAAATTAAAGTAAAATTGTGAATTCGTCATTTTAGTTAACATTTTACATATTTCGTCTTTTCTCAATGATGTTGACATCCATAACATCAATCTTAATTCATCATCTGTTGGACATCCTTCGAAATCACCGGATGTTTCTAAATTATTCAATCCATCTAATCTCATTTTCCAGATCAAATCATGGCAAATAATTCTCCTTTCCTTCCATATTGGCAAATGTTTAATACTATCAATGTCATTATCGTAATCTTGCATTGTTTTATGAAATTTAAAGTCACTTTCAGGAAATTTCTTCATTTTCGCAAAATCAATCATTATATTCATTGTTGTGATCGGAATTATCGGCGCATCCTTATAGTATTGATTATGATAAGCAACTGCCTTTTGATACAATGGACTGACACAACCACCAGCATTCTTATCTACCTTCGTACATGATGATCGTGCAGGTTCATATTTTTGATAGACATCAGCAATTGTCGTGCCATAATCAACACCGAGTTTCTTGTTAACTGATTCTCTCATACCATGTAACCATGTAATCAACGTATGACGTGATTTAAAATGATCTAAAGAAATAGGATTGGTTGTTTTTAAAAATTCATGATAAGATGCACGACAAAATTTACAAGGTAACCAATAACCAAGATTCTCATAATAAATAATATATCTGGCTTTGTCCTCTTCTGTTGGATTGACTGGAAAACCAAAAGCAAAATAAAATGATGCATCCCATGTTGGCTCACCCCAGGCACTCGTTATCATACCATTATTACTGTTATCAATTACATCAGTTTGATGAGCATTATCCATTTATTATATTTTCATATGAAAGTTTAATAAATAAATTTGTCAGACGTGGACACGACTGAACCTCCATGTCTATGGAGATCATTCACTGTAATAACTTTGACTCTTTCTTCAGGATTTTCCAATTTTCTAATATTAATCGGGAAATGAGTCAAACTACTCGTTGTCATGTCAAGATGATCTTTAACATAATTCTTAATTCCAATACGATCAAACCAGGTTCTCAAATATTTATAGTTAAGATAAACAACACGATATTCATTCGATAATTTAAAGGCATTAAATCGATTAATAATCTTGTTTTTAATTGGATCGTCATCATGATATTTCATTCCGACAAATAATTGGACATCTGATGTCATGACATCGTTCACACTAATATACGAAATGATGGCCAAACATTCTAGACCGAGATTCTCACCTTTGTAGTATTCTGATTCAATTAATGGAACAATGAGGGCATATTTCTTGTGAAAGGTATCAATGGTAAATTCTTGACGACAGGTTGGGCATTTTGTCATTTTGGATTGGATGAGAATATGATAACAAACACGACATAAAAAGTGTTTGACTGGCTGACCACATGACAAAAATTCTAGATCTGAAAATTTCACGTCATCACACAAACAAACAGCACATTCATACTTTTTATCTTCTTTCTGTTCTGTTTCGAAATAATTTTGTTTGTTCGTAATCTTCTGAATCAATTCATTACCAATCATTTTATTAATCCATTCAAGCAAATCAGCTCTTCCATAATTACCCTGATAACGTAAAACAGATGTTGTTTCCGGTGCTTTCTCACCAACCAGACAACTGTTCTCACGATTAATAAAAATCCACTCAGGTAAGACGACTTTCTCAACAACAATCTGTTGTTCTGGTTCTTGTGGTTTTTCTTCTATTTTTAATGGTTCTTCTGTTTTTACTTCTTCTGTTTCTGTTTCAATAGATGGTGTCTCTTCAATTTTAATTTGCATGACTTCACGATACAATTCTTGCATTTTGAGTAATTTCGAATGAAGATCCATTTTATTTGTAGTGGATGTTATTATTTTAAACTATATAGCGCTTGATTTGTAAGTTAATGATATAACTTTTAGTAAAATGATTTGGGTCATTATTAATCTTGTTTTATTGATTCTTATCATTTTAATCATTACCTTAGTTATAGTTTCTTATTCGAAGAATTTATTTCTGTATTATCCTGTCAAATATGACCACGATAAATACCAAAGATTCCGGACAAAATTACTCACATTTGTCAAAGAAGAGAATGTTGAAAATCTCATGATTGAAACAAATAAAGATATTCATCTCGATACATGGTATCTCAAGAATCCCAATCGTAAACATGTTTTCTTATTTTGTCATGGTAATGCTGGTAATGTCACTGATCGTCTTGAAAATCTGAAATTTCTCTACGAATACGGATCGGTGATTGTTTATGATTATCGTGGATTTGGCAAATCATCAGGCTCAATAACTTGGTGTGAATGTCATGACCATACATCAGATCTCGAAATATTGTATGACAAACTACAATCACAATTTAAAATACCATCGAAAGATATTATTCTTGTTGGAGAGTCATTAGGTTGTTCCTTTGCTTTATGGTTGGCAACGAAATACAGATTCCATGGTGTTATTTTATTGAGTCCATTCTATTCCTTAGAAGCAATGATGGAATATGTTCTGAAAAATAGTGCTTTGTATAGTTTATTGATGAAAAATATTGATCATAGTGATTTTACTTCGAATGAATGGATAGCACAAATTAACAGGAATACTCCGATTATTATTATTCATTCGGAAGATGATGAGATCATACCTTATAAACAAGCAGAAGATTTATCAAAATTGCATAAAAATGCAAAATTGGTAAAAATAACAGGTACCCATAATAATCCGAGTATTAATTCTGAGGTTCTTCATGAAATCAATTTATTAGTCAGAGTCTGAATCGTCATCTCTATCAACTTTTTGTCTATTCTTCTTGTTCTTCTTCTTTTTCTTTGGTTTCTTTTCCTCATCACTTTCGGGTTCGTCTTCATCATCTGTGTTTGGGACATCTTCTTTGATCTTATCGAGATCTTCTTCGGAATTAAGAACAACAATGTTTTTCCTTTGGGCACAATATTTGGATTCGTTATTGTTTGTGAGAAAGAATAATTTGAGATTACTTTTTCTACCGAATCTTTGACCGCGAGCAATAACCTGTTCTTCAATATACTCGTCAGTACGATGATAGGCAATGACAAAATCAGTAAATTCAAGATTAAATCCAGCACCAAATTTCTTCGAATTGAGCAACAAAATATTAATAACACCTTCACTGTAATCTGAAATAACATTATCGATATGTGCAGGTGTTCCATCTAATTTCGAGAATCGCAAACCGACCTTCGTCACGACATTCATAATTTTGTCAAATGTCTCACTGTAATCAGAGAAAATCAGAATTTTAGGATGTTCATAATTACTGGCAATATAAATCAAAATTTTATCTAGAATATCAGTTTTTTCCATTGTTGCAAATGCGTTAATGATAACCTTCTCTTTGCCTTTCTTTTTCTTCTTATTTTCAGAAGAATCATCAATTAACTTGAAATCCTTGGTTGAGAAATGACGACGACAATTAGGGCATTTTTGTTGATTTGTGACACAAATTGTCAAACAAGCGAAACAATAAATCTGTTGGCAACAATTAGTGATACTGGGTAATTTCAAGATGTCAAGACAAATACTACAACAACTTGTTTTGACTTTCGAAATTCTGTCTTTCAAATCAGCAAGCTTATCAACCAGGACTTCGATTTTGTCATTAATTTTCGCTAAATCGTCTTCCTTTTTATCTTCATCCATAATTCGATTTTGAATGGCAATTTTATCTTGTTTTAAGTTATGCAGTTGGTCTTTTGTGACTCTCTTCAAAACTTCAAAAATATTTTCATGAGTGTCAGTATCACAATTAAGTTTGTTCACTGCTTCTCTGTAATTACCGGCATTAATCATATTCATGACTTCATGAGGAATATGACCTTCGAATTCTTGGATCATCATTGGAATTCTGGCATTAATAAAGTAGACATGAGGTTTGGGGACAACCATGGATTGTGCGATAAAATCAGGTGTGTTCTTGACGACGAATTGATCGAAAATATTCATATCGGTTCCGAAAATTTTATTGACATATCTTCTTTGAGTTCCTTGCATAATGGCATTCGGTGTGGCAGTGACAAAAATATTGAAGGCACCGATTTCTTGGAAGGAGTTACCAAGTCTAATAGAATGTGCTTCATCGACGATCAATCTCTTCCAGTAAATGGATTTGAATACTTTTTTGAAGACGGGATAACGACCAAAATTGAGAAGGATGACATCACATTTGGTGAGTAATTTGGTGATTTTCTTTTCGTGACGAGTAATACCATGAACAAATCCGTTGACTTTAATTTTATCATCTTCATTGATATCTTCTGCGTTTTCAATAATTTCAAGATCATAAAATTTCTCAAGATCCTTTGTTGTATTGATAAAATACTTGACCATCTTCAATCGTGTCATGAATTCTTTCCATTGACCAAATAGAGCAGTAGGTATGATAATCAGATTACAATTAACGCATTTTTGTTTATTTTCCATTTCGAGACAAAAATTACTGGATCCTTGGACAATACGACTATGACTGTATGGTGTTTTATTCATAGCGATAAAACCAAGAATCATGTATGTTTTACCACTACCTGTTGGACTACCGAGAATGACACTTGATGTTCTGAGAATTAATTCTCCGAGAATGGATTCATCGAAATCGTCATTGTTGCCAGCCATCTCATCGGCTGAATAACGGACCATACGTTTGATGAAATTTTTCATACCTTCCTCTCGCATTTCTTCTTGGTTTTTTTCCATGTCAATCATTCTGATAAGATTACCTTGATCATCTAATAAATTATCGGGATCGTTAAGAGCTTCTTCTTTCTTCTTGCCAAATTTATTCAATGGGATAACAATCTTGCCATCTTTCTCAATTTGTCTCAGTGCATGGATTGTTGCTAACTGATGAGGTTTCAATTTAATTGCAAGGGCTTTTGGTTGACCAGCACGAGGGGCATTTTCATCCAATAATCTATAATCCATGAAAATATTCTACTTTCATTTTTATCACTAATGTTTTGATCAATTTTTTTAAAGATTTTTGTTTGAATAATTATTTTTACTTGTTCATTATTTTGACGACTATTGAGACGATTACCAGGACGACAACTGAGACGATTACAGGACGACAACTGAGACGATTACAGGACGATTACTGAGACGATTACTGAGACGATTACTGAGACGACTACTGAGACGATTACTGAGACGACTACTGAGACGACAACCGAGACGATTACAGGACGATTACAGGACGATTACAGGACGACTACTGAGACGATTACTTTGATAATTATTGTGATCTTTGTTTTGATGAGCAGTTTCTTTAAGAATTAAAAGTGATTTAAAGAAATAATTTTCAGTATCAAAGAATTTGATCATAGTTATCATCAAAGTTGTCGTCCTGATAGTCGTCCTGGTTGTCGTCCTGGTTGTCGTCCTGGGTGTCGTCCTGGTTGTCGTCCTGGTTGTCGTCCTGGGTGTCGTCCTGGTTGTCGTCCTGGTTGTCGTCCTGGTTGTCGTCCTGGTTGTCGTCATGGTTGTCGTCCTGG
>Ga0302300_1000208_pt1 | contig 47984 bp, 29 predicted proteins | sample III_Palsa_E1_1_FD_198756 | JGI IMG/M metagenome (GOLD analysis project Ga0302300, IMG submission 198756) | Peat permafrost microbial communities from Stordalen Mire near Abisko, Sweden - III_Palsa_E1_1 | ecosystem: Environmental > Terrestrial > Soil > Palsa > Peat permafrost | place: Sweden...
TAAACGTAACAAAGCTTGCATATGTGAAATATTATTATATCCAACTAATAATAATATAAACAACATATTTTAGCGAAAGATCTTAAACGATTTTAAACATTAATATAATGTTAATTTATTGTTAATTTTTATATATTTTAACATTATATTAATGTTTAAAATCGTTTAAGATCTTTCGCTAAAATACGTTGTTTATATTTTTTAACGGATCTGTGTCTATATATCTTACGGAAATAACTATAAGATGACCTTCTCTAAACAACCAATCATAGTCATTACGTGGCATTTATGGTTTTGTTATTTATACGGATTTCATGTAATTGTAATTATAATTAAATTAAGTTACTGTTGTTATGATCATTTTCGTATATCGGTGTAGATTACATAATATTGGTGTAATTAACTTACACACAATAATTATGTGTAATTATAATAAAATTAATTATTATTAATATATTGTTTATTGTATGATACAAAATTTTTTGTGGATGACTTAGAAACACAGATTTATTGTAATTACCCTGAAATAAATAAATAATACCAACTACCGTAAAAAGTGTTCATATCATGACATATTAAATATGTCATATATTATATGTAATAGGAATACATGTTATAAATTTATAATTGTTTACTTTATGTTACATATTTACTACATATTACTAATATTACTAATATTAGATAGTTTTGTACGAATTTTTGTATTGATTATTTGTTATTTGCAGCAGTATGCGAGTTTGCGCACTCACACAAACTTATTTACATTCTTTATTCTGTTGTGCATCAATACTAAGTTTGTTGTAGATATACACCTTCACAGTAGTGGTCACAGTGGTGGTTATAGGACAAAAACTATCATAATACTAAAACATGTATTAATTACTATACAATAACTATTATAATATCTATTGTATTTTTTTACCTGTTGTAATTTATTGTCGTTTTGACAATAACTAAAAAGATATCACACAACTGTCAAAGACTAATAATAAATATTTGTGTTTGCGTAAACGGTGCTATGTTGAACAGATCTGCAATAGTTATTCGTAGATGACTATCCATATATTAAGTAAATTAAGTAAATTAAGTAAATTAAGTAAATTAAGTAAATTAAGTAAATTAAGTAAATTAAGTAAATTAAGTAAATTAAATATTTTTGCTTTTCCATCACACGATTATATCGTATAAATACAATTGTAAACATAAAAACTTAACAAATGTATTTATACAATATAATAGCTGTATATTCAAGTTCCATCTACTTGAGATAATTGTTAATATTATATATGTGGTTACATTACCATCAAATTAAGTATAATAAATATAGTTGTTGTTATAACTAGATAACCTTATTTTAAATTAGAAGTGTTATTGTACACTGTGGTAGTGAAGATGTTAAAGTTCACCTTGAGTGGGAGGGAGAGGAGGGAGAGAGAGAAAGAGAAAGAGAGAGAGAGAGAGGACTTTGAAAAGTAAAATATGTTTCGTATACTTTTTTTACCAAAATATGTGTCAAACCAAAACTTACTTGTGAAGTTAGATTATACCGATAATCCATTATATGTTATAATATGTTCAATGTATATTTTTTAGTATAAAATAGTTTTATACTTGCTAATCATTGTAGTGTAGATATTATATATCTTTAAGTTTATAGGTAATTTTTGGTATGATGTATTTTTTTCACCTAAACCAAAAATTACATCATACCAAAAATTACCTATAAACTTAGATGAAATAATTCTCCATTATATAATATAGTATACTCAATACATAATTTAGTATAAAACATTTTTATACTCATTAACTCTTATGACTATATATTATCTTACTTTAAATTTGTTCTAGGTGAAAAAAATATGTCAAACCAAATTTTACCTGCAAATTTAAAGTAAGATAATACATAACTATGTATAGTATTTATAAGTAAATATGTGTGTATAGTTACATGATAATTGTGATTAATTGTTTACCAAAGATGTTGTTTGTAGTTTTGTTACTACAGGTGTTTACCTTTGGTTTATATGAGTGTACACTACATGGATCCGTGTAGGCCAAAGGCATGTGCCTCAGACCGCAGGTATACTCCAAAGAGAAATGGCTCCGGCGACAAGCGCAGCGAAGCCCACCTTTGGTTTGCCAGAGAGAAAAGCTGCGCTATGCAGTCCACACCACGAGCACATTGTAGTTACACTAACATTTTTAGGATATTTGTATCCCGAAGCTTTTGGTTGTGTCAAAATTAAGATTAAATTACCTTTGGTTCTTCTTACCTGAAGATAAATATTTTAAAGAAGACGTGTTTACTAAACAATAGTATATTGTTTAATTATATTTATATAATACACATAATTATTATGGTTAGATGTTTGTTAGCATAACTTTTCTCTCAATATACCTACGGTCTAAGACACATATTTTTTCACTTCGTTTATCGCTTATCGTTTTACACAAACTTTGCATATATGTATGTAATATTATCTATATAAAAATATAGTTGGATGAAGAATATAAAGTTATGTAATTAAATTAGATATAAATAATATACAAGTATGGTTGCATAATATTTGTGTATTCAACAATCCACAAATATTAAATACTACTACTACTACTTTTTACTCTAAATAAATAATTACATGTATCAACACATAATGGTTGTGGATAGTTGAATACACAAATATTATGTAATTGGTAAAGTATAATTGTGAGAATAATAAATTTTAAAAAGAGTGTTAACCGTTATTAATATTTTAAGAAATATTATACCCTCACACACCAACATGTTTGTAATATTTTATGGTTACATAAACACCAGAGTTTAAGAAATTTGGTATAATTAACAAATTCGTCGAAGAGCCAAAAGTTTAAGAAACTCAACAATTTATATGAGAATGTATTTATTTATATATTATTATGTGAATGATAAACAATTACTTTAAGTCGTTATAGTGGTGATATTATATTGGTATTTATGTATATATATATATATACATGGTTAACAAACAAGAAAACATTTATACAAATATAATAGTAACAGTAATGAATGATAAATTATTAATATTCCGTTATAAATATATGTTTAATACCATTAATTAATGGTATGTTAATAACAACAATATAATATATTATAGCTTTACAATATTTAAAATGTTTAATGTACATAGTACATTTGTTACAACTATTGTCTGAATTTAAACTTGTTTGGTATCTCCAAGATACAAAATTATTATATTAAACATGTTATTATAATAACTATATATATATATATAATACAATAATTGTAATTATTATAATAATTGTATTATTGTGAATAAAACACTCATTTACAACAACATAGAAAGAACAGTGTTAAATAAAATACATATTAGTAATATACTATATATTAGTAATAATTATTATATATAAGACATATTGGAGAAGAATAGAAAAGAAAGGAGTATAAAGTTAATTGTAATTCTCAGAATTACAAAGGCTAATAGATATTTTATCTCATAATCAGATAAATGTATACTCATATAATATTTGTAGTTGGTTATACTACAATATTTTATGTAATTATACATTTATTTGTATATCTTATATATGTAATAATATATATGTATGTGTATATGTATGTATATGTATGTGTTGTTTATAACATAATGTTATAAAATTAAGTGTATATGATGCCGGTATCAAATGTTGTGAATTTATGTGAACGGTAAATATGCAATAGGAAATTTGGAATGGTAATCACCAACAAGAATAACATTCTTGTCATGGTCAAAAGTTGGTGATTCAGGTTCAATACCAAAATAATAGTACTGATCAGGTGTTATACCACGAATTATAAATGTTGCAATATTCTCATTAATATAATGAGGTGATGAAGTTAATGACAGTTCATATTGAACTTCACCACCAATACTAAGTTCAATATTGTCTGTAAAGTGATCACCATGATAATAAGATAAATATTTTACCTTTTGTTTTTCTTGTTCTTGTTTTTGTTCACCATTATTAGAATGATGATCATGATCACGACAATTATGTTTTGTACATTTATGTTTATGTTCATGTTCATGAGGATGATGAAGAGGATGAGGAAGATCATGACTTTTGTCAGTAACATATACGTATGTGTGTTCAGGACTTTTACCGTTAGTGGTGATTTGAAAATTTGGGTACAATTTTGTTATTTGTCGATAAGACATACTTTTGTCAAATAGTATATCTGATACAGATTTGGCAACCATAATCTTGTTAACATCATGCTCAGGTAAATTAAAGTTAATAAACCTAACGATTTCGTTATCACAGATGAGATTTAATCTTTGTATGGATGTTATTTGTTGACCAATATCTGTTGCAAATTTTAATTTGTAAGTCTCATGTTCCAACACAATATTATCGACACCGATATTTGCACCTTCAAGTTGTAAATATTTAATTAGAAATTGTATTTTAACCGGATCAACCAATTCCGGTAGTAATGCAATACCAAAGTTTAAATACAAAATATTATTTTGAGGTCCAAACATAAGTTCATATATAATTAATATATCAATATCATTAGTACCAAACACACTAGCTAATTTTGACCTATAAATGTCAATTGGTTTATATTTCTTGTTATGTTCACTGTTGTATTCACTGTCATAATTACTATCATAGTCAATATCATACCTATTGTACTCATTATTATTCAAATAATCAATGTATACATCCAAATCTTGTAGTTGAATTGTATCAGTAACATCTTGTACCAAATCAGAAGGTGTTGATTGTTTAACTTTACTATAACGAGATAACATTCGTTAAATATAGTAAATGTTTTTATTTACATGTGTAAGTATATAATTTACATTTATTTTCACTTTATTATTATATTACATATAACCCCCCACTCACTAGTTACAACTTTACTATTTAAAGTATATATTGCGTATGCAATATCTACTACAAAACTACATTTATACAAATAATTGTTGTTACCAGTGTAAATATATACATATGTGTTTTTAACATTATTAGATTTAAAATGTTTAATTATATTTGTTACTCCTATCGTTTGAAATTAGACTTGTTTAATATCTCCAAGATATAAAATTGTTATGTTAAACTTATTAATGTGTTTTTAACACACACATATATACATTGTTATAATAGTTATTATATTATTGTGTATAAATATTTGTGAGTATATAACTATTAAGATAAATTGTTATTAGTGTGATGATCAATTACATTAATACACATTTACATTGGTGTAATGAAACATATATAATTACAAATTTGCTGCAGGTGTGTTATTTAACACATCTTATCTTCGGTTTACACAGATATTATGTCATTATATATATATATATATATACATATTAAGACAGCAATGATTACCATATATAAGATAGGAAAGAGGAAGAGAGAGAGAGAGGAAACATAAAGTTATTTGCAAATAACTTTACAATTACAAAAGATTAATAATCATCCACCCAATGTTTATAATTGTACTCTCACATACCATTTGTGAATAGTTGGAAACACAGATATCATGTAGTTTTTACTAACATAAAACATAACCGGACAAAATATAAAACACAGAAATAACTATTCGTTTGAATAATAATAATAATAAATATTAGTATAACTACATATAATATGTAATTTCAATCACTTACAAAATTACATATTATATGTAGTTAATATTAATATCATGAAATGAAGATATAATTTGTATATAAGTGTAATTTGTATATAAGTGTAATTTGTATACAAGTGTAATTTGTATATCATGATTATTAGTAATAGTACAGTTTAAATATGGTAACTACCTATGTGTCATTAAACACATTACATACATATAATCATGTTTAATAACATTACTATTATAAATAATTACCAAGTAACTATTATTGTAGGTGTCACATTAACAACTTTATTCATTTATACAAACATCTCTATTCATTTATTCTTACATTCTTTTCCTCTTCTCTCCTTCTTTCCCATATTTTTATTCATCCCTCCCTCTCTCTTTCTCCCGAATTTAATTACACGATATTAGGGTGAGTAAATTTATACAAATAAGAAGTGTATTAACATTTATTTTACCTCCCTTCCTCTTCTCTCATGCCAATAATTAATATTTTACAACAACAAGATGTATAGTAATATAATAACTTTACATCTTGAAGATGTAAAAATAAAATACAATATATTGAATAATAAATGGAATAATGGATGGAATAATGGATAGGATAGTGGTGGATGATGAGAAAGAAGAAGGATAATAAAAGGTAGCAAAGTAAACCAACAATTAATCATCATATAACTCGTATCCCAATGTACGTAAAAAGCATTCAATTCTATTGATTCTGCGGCCATATTCTAGTGTAGATCCAAGGGCTATATTTACCAATGATTGAGAATTGTTAGCGACAGATAAAGCCGTATTGGCAGTAATTTCAGCTGCTGCAGCGTGGGACAAGGCTGTATCAGCAGTAGCTTGAGCATTATTGGCAACAGTTGACACCGCAGTTAATTGTTCGATTGTAACAGCATCATCATTGTTTATTCCATCAGATACATGGATAATCCTTCGTGTTTGAATTGAGGAACCAACAGATACAACATTACTGTTACCATCATCGGTACTTGTAGCACCCAAAGCAACAGAATTAATACCAGTTACACTTGCTGCTTGACCAACAGCTGTAGCATTAAAGGCTCCAGCATTAGTATTATAGCCAACAGCAGTTGCGTTAGTATCTGTGATATTTGTAGTTCCAGCGATTGCACGTGTTCCGATGGCAGTACTTGAAACTGTTTGGGCTAAAGCTTGACCACCAATAGCAGTTGTGTTTAACACTTTTGCATTTGCAGAATGTCCAATTGCTGTAGCATTAATATCTGTCAATGCTGTACCAGCACTAGATGAAAAACCAACAGCAATACCATATTGACCAAAAACATTGGATTGTTGACCTAAAGCTGTGCCATCAATAACTGCTGATGAACTTCCTCCTACTACAGTTGCTCTATAACCAGCGTTTGCACTGTGTCCTACAGCAACGGCATTTATATCGGCTAAAGATGCTCCAGCTTGAGCCTTATAACCGACAGCAACAGAATAATCACCTAATGCCACACTCGCCTGTCCTACTGCCGTAGCATCCTTTTGAGCTTGCGAGTTGGCACCTAAAGATGTGGATTGATCTCCCGATGCAGCAGCATTATAACCAAAAGCAGATGAAAAACCATTTAAACTACCATTAGCAGATGCTGCTTGTCCAACGGCAGTAGTAAAATTAAATAAAGTTTTAGCTGAATCACCAATAGCAGTACTATCCATGACAGCGGAAGTGTTGGAGCCGATAGCAACACCATGATCACCTGTTGTTGTAGCTGTATAACCGATGGCAATTGAATCTGTTGTATTATTACCAGAGTTTGCACCTGAACCAATTGCTACTGAATTTGTTCCCCTAGCCAACGCTGTATAACCAATCGCTACATCGTTCGTTCCAGTTGTAATTGGTGGATTTGTTGCTACACCAGCTTGGGCATCAGTACCAACTGCTACCGAGTAGTCACCATTAGCAAGAGTATCATAACCCACAGCTGTTGAGTTACCATTAGTACTATACATATTTCCAGCCTGTGAGAGTATACCAACAGCTGTTGAGTTTGTAGCGTAAGCAATTGCTCCATCGCCAGATGCTAACAAAGGATTAATAACACCACCATATTGTTGAGTTGTAACACCGTTGAGTGCTCCTAATCCAGTTCCTCCGTTTAGTGATTGAGACATGTATATATCCTAGTCCTTTTTTACACCCCATATAAATTATATTATAAAATTTATATTATTTGATTACCACATATTTTGTTATCATAATAATAACCATTAGTTAAATTATCATTGTATTGTTTTTTTGTATTACCTCTCCTTCCTCTTCCTCCTCCTCCTCGTCTATTCTTCCTATCTTTTTCTTTTTTGTGTATTGGAATAAAATTACATGATATTAGTGCAATCAACTATTCACTATCCACTAATATCATGTAAATATATGACTATTTTATGTTAGTATAAAATCTTACATATGTTGAATCTAATAATAATAGTTATCTGCCCAGATAGTGTACATATAATAAAATTACGATTTAAGTGAAAAAATATTGCAATATTTCCACATATATTTGACTGTCCTTATTTGTATCTTACCTCTCATTGTTAAATTATGTTTAACAACAAAATAGTCATTGATTGAATCAATGAATAAACATCTATGTAATAGAGTACTATAATTTAATGTAGTTATTATTTATTGTCCATCGATATTATTTATTTTGACACCAAATAAATATTATGTTTATTGTATAGTTTTGAACTATACCAATTTTTTGTTTCAACACATATATATGTTGGTAAAAACAATACGTAAATAATATATGCTATAGTAATCTTTGATATAATAAATATTAGTTTGTATAATTTTAACACATTAATACATAATATATAACATATTACTTTGAAATAATAATATGTCGTGAAGGTGTATATATATACAATTTTAGTATTCATGGTAATAATATATTAAAGATAGTAGTAAGACTATACCATTATATAATTAGTATTAACAACGTGTATTTTTATTGTATGTTTAACATACAACACAATTATTGTTATGATGAATGTATATACTTTAATAAGAAATTTTAGTATACATCAAATATAGTGTATTTTTAATTATGTATATGGTAAACAGTGTGTAATACATAAATATAATTAGAGATTAATACAACATAAGGTGAATACAATATATGATTACATAATATTTATGTAATCAATTAACCACGGATAATATGTTACTATATACATATATGTTATATATTAATAATTATCTATTTACCACAATTTACCACAGTTCATAATAGTTTATCACTGTTTATCAAAGTGAAGCTAGACTAGGATAAACCAGATAGGGTATGTGTATATGGAAGAGAAACAACTTTGTCAATGGAGAGAGAGAGGGAAAGAGAGAGAGAGGAAGGATGTATTTATACGTCATACTCGTATATACTATATGATGTTTGTGGTTGGTTGATTACACAGATTTTATGTAATTTATACAACTTATACATGTTAATATTTTACAAATTACATAAAATCTGTGTAATCAACCAACCACAAACATTATGTAATTTATATAAGCATATTATATATATATATACATACGTATGAGAGATAATAAATATGTAAGAAAGCGGATACTAAAAATACCTAGTATAATCTTTGTATGGTTAATATTAACATGTATTTTACAGATACATATAATTAATTCAAAACATTTATTATGTTGTAACTAGTGAGTATAGTATTAATCTTATTATACAGAGATTATACTAAGTATTTTAGTATCCATTTTACTTGCTTATATTTTTATAACTCTATGTAACTACATACCTTAATTCTTGTTATATTATTAAAAATATTGTAAAGGTATGTATATATATATATAGTATGAACATTAGTAATTAATATATGTATACAGTGTTGAAAATTTACATACTTGTAAAGTTAATGTCTGGTATTGTAGTTACTAAAATACCAAATAGAATATAGAACGTGGAACATAGAACATAGTCAATAATTAAAATAAATGAAGACTGTAACCATTTCTTATTCTCTCTATCTTTTTCTCTACCAACACATATTATATAATAGTAATCTAATTACTATATTTGTCATGATATTGTACATTTTAATTATGCACGATAATACCATATTTAATTACCATGTCATTAAACATTTATTTGTATATGTTATAATTTGTTTAATCAACACATACTTTATTTAAAATATTTTAATATGGTACAAATTAAACATATAGTTAGGAGATAATCGTTGTGTAAGAACAATTGTGTATGGTGAAATGTATGTATGTTTGCATAATAAATACATATATATATATATATATATATATATATATATATATATATATATATATATTGTATAGGTAAAATAATTATTATCAAATGGTGAATTAAAGATGGTAAATTAAAATAGTAATTAGATTACTAATCTGTAATATTGTATACATTTATTTTAATCTAATTACTATTTTCACCTTACGTGGGGAAGGAAGGGATGAGGAGAAAGGTGTGGGGTGGGTAAGAATAGAAGGATTGAGAGAAGAGAGAAGAGAGAAGAGAGAAGAGAGGAGAACATACACGAATTTTATTAATAATTACATGAAATTCGTGTATTTAACTATCCATGATGTTTTATGTAAAGACTATTGTATAATACTTATATATTTACATGAAATATCGTGGATAGTTAAATACACGATATTTCATGTAATTGCCACAAAATATATAAGAGGATAAAACAAATAAAAGTATATAGTGTGGTTAATGAACAGATATTTATTTGTTAAAATTGGTGTTAATTACATAAAATTTGTGTATCTAATCTCATTCACAACAATCTTGTGATACACACGTATAATGTTTATATTTATCCGTGTTTAATATTATGTAATAATTAATATTATACTACGTGATATATATATCCTCATAGTGTCACATAATGATTGTGGATGGTTGAATACATGATATTTTATGCAATTGCAAACGTATTATCCTTGATAATACAAATTATGTTAATCTTAATTATGTATGAGTATATACATATATATGTATTAAAACAATATAAAATATAAAAGTAATTACAACATATAATAATTTAACAAATACTTATTTTGTCATTTAACACATTAAAAGTATACACATTAATAACATAAAATTAATTATCCAATTACCTTTGTTGCAAGGTAATAAATTCTTTTTCCATCACATATCTCTCACCATTATTAAAATTATGTAATATACCAAAAATATTATTGTATGAATACATGTTTGAACGTGCGCAATTACATAAAATTTGTGTGTTCAACCATCCACAATTATTATTTAGTTTACAACAAATATTACATTAATACATTATATATTAAATCTAATAGTTACATATTATTTATGGGTAGTTTGGATACACAGATTTTATGTAATTATATTAATATACAGATAATAAATAAAGAAAAGATAAACAAAGAAGGAAGATATATGGATAATGAGCAACAAAGGAAAAGAGGTGATGAGCTAAAAAAGTATATACATGCATTTTAAATATTAATTGCTACCAATTACAGTAAGTTCGTGTATTCAATCACCCACAGTAATTCTGTAACCATCGGAGTATAATATGTTAATGATTACAGAATTACTGTGGGTGATTAAATACACGAACTTACTGTAATTGACACTAATTTTACATTATAATTTTCTTTATTATCTCCTTCGATACGAAAATTCATCTCCTAATACCATATTCTTAAATTCCTTTACCACCCTCCCCCCTCATATCTCTCCCTCTCCTCATCCCTCATCCCTCATCCCCTTAATGAAGACTCTGTTATCCTTCATTCCAAATTTCACCATTTTTTATCGTTCATTGACAAAATATTTTGTCGGAAATCTTAAACTATTTGAAACATTAAAATAATACTAAAATGTAATTTAACAAAAATCCAATGTTCAACATTATTTTAATGTTTCAAATAGTTTAAGAATCCCGACAAAATGTTTGTGAGAGGGGTGAGAGGGGGGTGAAGGGTAGGATAAAGATTAAACACGGTACCATATATTAACAACAACAATTACATAAAAGTATATGAATAAAGTAGTATTACATTATATATTAAAATATAGTTAATAACACGAAATTTATATAACTATATTTTAATATGTATATGATCAAAGCAATATTTATATGTTATAACGAATTTTGTAAAAATATTGCTTTGATCATGTGAGGCTGTATATAGCATATTATAATCAAGGATATGATCCTCAGGTAAAATTTTGACATGAAAAATTTTACCAATTTTCGCATAAACATTATGTCAAAAAAATTTTACCTGCAACAAAATACTAACTATACATACTCTTTACAGTGATTGTTATCAAATCTGTGTTTGTAATAACACGCATCAGTACATCATTAATATATACATAGTCACTATGTACATACATATATATATACATAATACGTATATTATCTATTGATAACTATTTTTATTTATGTTTAATATAGTTAAACATAATATTTGTATTATTTATTGTAACTAATAATGGTAATTATATATCTTCTATATAATTAAAAATTTATGGTACCTTATAATATAATTATATATATATATATATATATATATATATAATAAACAATATAAAGTACACTGTTTTGATAACTTTAACCATATAGAAATTTTAACATGATATTAAACAACTATTAATTTTTGGGTATATATATACATGTCCACATAGTATACCAGTGGATGGTTGGATACACAAATTTTTTGTAATTGTCACTGATTTGTACATATATTTGAATATGTTTATTTGTGTTATATCAACACAATAAAATTATTGTGATTAGTAATATAGTATATCACAAAATGTATTGTAATAAAATTTATGGTGATGAGATTGTTAATTGTATTTTATTCTCACAACATAATTGTGGTTTATGATGACAGAAAATTTAAAACTTCACCAAAAATTTAACATGATGTTCATGTGAAAAGTTCGTGGAATTTTGACAAGACAAAAATTTACCAGTAACAATTCCACTAGTTTGATAGATATACGTTATCGCAAATGTTAACCAAACTACATTTTGTATAAATCACAACTAGTTAATAGAGATATACATATCTAATATGTGTTATAAATATAACTATAATATACATATCTAACATTTATAACATATATTAGATATGTATATTATTTTAATATGAAGTTATATAATATAACTTTATCTCTTATAAATTAGAATGTATTTACTTATTATTTATATATTTAAATATATAGTATACTAGTAATAATTATATTACTATAATAAACATGTTTATATAATACAAATACTATTATCCTTAATATACATAAATATTTAATTATGTATGTTAAATATTATATGTTATAATGTTTATTAACCATAAAAAACGTATGTAATATATATATGTTAACTTCATAACTATATTACATTATTAATATGGAATATATTACGTATGAATTATATGTTTGTTATTCTGAGAATAACAATTAGTATGTGTTTAATTTAATAATGGTTTTATCTCTCATCCCCCCCTCCACCATGTATTATCATCTATATGTTTTTTGTATTTAAAATAGTAAAATAGTAAAATAGTAAAATAGTAAAATAAGTAATCATGTGTTGATATGCAGTACAGTAAGAAAATTAGAGTGATACATTAAGAATATAAAATATAAGAAGAAGAAATAATAGAAAGAATGGTAAAGAAAATTACTGTTAATTACAGTAAATTCGTGGATCCAACTATTCACAAGAATTGTGTGATAATACTTGTATTATAACTAGATATATTAATACAACACACACACACTTGAGTTATCACACAATTCTTGTGGATGGTTGGATCCACGAATTTACTATAATTACCCATAAAATTCGACATATTTTGTTCTCTTAACAACATTCATCCTTTCCTTCTTCCTCTCCCTCCCTCTCTCTCTCCCTCTCTCCTCTCCCTTCTTCCACCCCTCCTCTCTCTCTTCCTCCTTCTCTTCAGAATTATTACTTCTCTCTGTTCTTTTTCATTCCATTACTATTTTTTATATTTCCCCATATACAAAACAAAAATATGTTAACAGACATTTTGTCAAAGATCTTAAACTATTCAAAACATTAAAATAATGATATCAAGACATGTAAATAAAAATAGTCATAGACTAATAGTAATTTAATATCTCAACTAGTTTAAGATCTTTGACAAAAATATGTCAATGAATATTTTTGTTTTGTGAAGTTTATATCTTTTCTTGTTTTCGTTTATATACTCTTCATCCATGATCTTCATCTACCTTCCTTTCCTTCTCTTATCTCTTCTTATCTTATTATTTACATTAATATATGAGTTATTATATGAAATACCACAATAAATTACATAAGATTCATGTATCCAACCATCCATGTTAATCGTGTAACAATAACAGTATAATTGTCAGCTCATATTTGTATTGTTACAAGATTATCATGGATGGTTGGATACATGAATCTTATGTAATTTATACCTATATAAAAATATATACAGGTATAAATTACATAAAAATATAATGGTTAACAACATACACTGTAGTATATACGATATATAATCGTCACTATGGGGAGGGGGGTGACTGGAATTTTAAAATTTCACCAAAAAAATTTGACATGAAGTTCATGTGAAAAAATCCGTGGAATTTTGACAGGACAAAAATTTACCTGTAATGTGTAATATTCGTCATACATATAACTATTATGATTGTCAACCAAACTTTACTTTTTATTCACAATATAGTAAACCATTTACTATGTATATCATACATGTACCTATTTAATATTAATTAATATCATCGATAATAGTTAATATTAAATAGGTACATAAAGATATTATTTATTATATTAAAAAATATATTATATATTTTTTTACTGGTTTGAATATATAATATATTTTTTAATATAATTAACATTAGAATATACCTTATTTTATTTTACTTTGTTGTCCGTATACTATATAAAAATAAAGATAACAATCATTATAATGTGTTATTAATAATATATCATATATTATTATAAGTTTAATTATTAATATTATTATTTATATTAACATATAGCGTTATTTGTTTTAAATATGTATATACCTTATAACATTAATTTATTACAATTATGATATGTATATACATTTTTACACTTTTACATTGCTATCAGCATACATGTTACCATAATAATAATAGTTAAATAATACCTGTAAATATACATGATATTTATAAGATGCTTGTGAATGGTTAATTACACGAATGGTATGTAATTTATACTTGTGTTGACTGAGAATAATCTTAATTACATACCATTCGTGTAATTAACCATCCACATGCATTATGTAATTAATCTATGATCTAAAAATATGTAGTTGTATTATAATTGTAATTATAGTCGTATTATAATTGTATTTGTAGTTGGGGTACTAAAATAATATCCACTCTTACAATTACATGCGTATATATATATATAGTCAAAATTATAAATTTAATACAACACTAATTATTGTGATAATCAACAATCTTTATTCTGTTATATTAACTTTGAATCCTGATATATGAGAAGTAAATAAACAATTTGATTTTAACTATTTGTACCATAGTAAAGATGCCAATTATTACCTGTTGCAACAAAGATTTTAGCATTCCTTATGTTGATGACACAGAGGATAGTGAAAATACAGGATCAGAGTTCATAAAAGATCTTGTAAAACAATTTAATGATGTGAACATAGTTATTCCCATTACTGACAAGTATTGTAATGTAATCGACAACTATGTTGAGTTCACAAATGGTAATGAAGTACCAATTACTAGTCGAGAACGTTTATTGTTGTGTTTCCAACTTAATACACTATTGATTGATGATGCATACTTTAGGTTTTGTGTTCGACAAACCTTCAACAACTGGTCATACATGTGTAATATGGTATATAACATCTTCAATGATGATTTGCAATGGGCGTTTTTTGTTTACTGTCCCCATGATTTCATTCCGAAACATTTTTTGGACAATAGTGCATTCGTAGCACAATGGGATAAACTTAATCAAAGTACAACGATTAATGTTAACCATGTTAATGAAATTTATTATAACAATATTGTAACAATCAATGAATATGGTCAACGAGTTAGCAGTACATATCACACTGTAAATGTTAATGATAAGCAAGATGTTTTATCATTATCGTCGTCATCATCATCATCATTAAAAAATAGGAGTTACTTTAAAGAGGTTGGATATAAAAAAGAAATATTATACTATGCAAATAATAATATTGAGACTGAATCCCATTATATTGATGGTGTACTAGATGGTGTTTGGAGATCATGGTATAATGATGATCATCATAGACTTAAGGACGAAAGATACTATTTAAATGGTAAAAAACATGGTCTATTAAGATATTGGTATAACGATGATCATCATAGACTTAAGGAAGAAGGATATTATACCAATGGTGAAAAACATGGTCTATGGAGAGGATGGTTTGACAATGATCAACATACACTTAGCTACGAACAGTATTATACCAATGGTGAACAAGATGGTGTTTGGAGATCATGGTATAATAATAATCATCATAGACTTAAGGGAGAAATATATTATATAAATGGTAAAAAACATGGTTTATGGAGAGAATGGTTTGACAATGATCAACATACACTTGATAATGAAAGATTTTTTGTCAATAGTAAACAAGACGGTCTATCGAAATATTGGTATGACGATGATCAACATACACTTAAATCTGAAGAACGATATGTTAATGGTGTACGTGATGGTCATTGGCTTGAGTTTGACATCGATGGTAATGTTACTCTTGATGACTATTATGTTAATGGTATTATTATACAAGAATAACATATATTATTTTACATTTGACCTCTCAGAGAGGCCAATATATATATATATATATATATATATATATATACATATGAAATAAACAATTACAAATTTGTAATAGTATATACGTGTATTACAATAATAATGTACTATGTATGGGTTATATATGACAAATATATATATTACATATGTTGTTGTAGCACTTTACTTATAATTATACATCCAATATATAATAACACATTTAAAGTAAAATAAGTTATTATTATTATTATTATATACAATATATAATATTATTATGTTATTTTATTTTGTTTAAAATTGGTACTGTATGTATATGTTTATATATAGTATCAAAACTAAAAATACCAACATTAACACTTGTAATTTATTATTCAATATAGATATCTCTTTCTTTACATGGTTGAATATAAATATAAAATATTTATGTTATAGATGTATAATTATAATAACTTAATACTTGTGGATGGTTGTGCCTATTCAGATTTTATGTAATCTTATTAGTTGATACATTATTTGTAATACAATTAGTATAACATTTAATGTAACAGTTGGTACAGATATTTTGTAAAGTGTGATAATTACACATCATCATAATAATTAAAATAAATTTGTGTAAGCTAAATCAAAGATTGTATCAGATAACAACTATGTGTACTAACCAAAATTCATCTGAGAGTATTTAAATTGGTAGTAACATTATATATTATAGTGTATTCAATATATTTATTTTAGTATAAAAATGTTTTATACTCATTAACTATTATAATTATATATTATCTTACTTTGAATTTACAGGTATTTTTTGGTTTGACATATTTTTGGTTTTGGTGAAAAATATGTCAAACCAAAAAATACCTGTAAATTCAAAGATAAGTAAGATAACAATATACAGTATGGTTTATTCAATGTGTAATTTTAGTATAAAAAGGTTTTATACTCATTAATTATTATAGTGAAGTATTTGGCACCTTCGATTTTACAGGTAAAATTTGGCTTGACATATTTTTCACCAAAACCAAAAATATTTCAAACCAAATTTTACCTGTAAATTCAAAGTAAGATAATATATAGTTATAATAGTTAGTAAATATAAAAAGGTTTTATACTAAAGTAAAGGTATTGAATATACTATAACACACGGTTATAGATTTATTATCTTTAATCCCTTCTCTCTTTCTATCTCCTATCAAATATTATATACAATGTATACAAGAAATTATCTATTTATATGATAATAATTACATAATATTTGTGGTTAGTTATTTACACAAATATTATGTAATTATTTTGGTATTGGAAGGAATTGGGGAAGGGAGGAGGAGAGAGGGAAATATAAAATATACAAGTAAAATCTGGTACAATTACATAAAATTCTTGTAGGTCAAAGATATATACCTCAGACCGCAGGTATGTGTCCTATGGAGAAAATATTCTAAAGAGAAATGGTTCCGGTCACAAGCACAGTTAAGACCACCTTTGATTTGCCAGAGAGAAGAGCTGATCTAGGTAACTAACTATGGATATTATGTAATGAAATAATATCCATGGTTAACAATCAAAATAAGTAGTATTATATATTATATATAATAATTTAGTTATAACTACACAATTATAACTTTAACATTGTTTAGTTTTATTTGTATAATGTTACAGTATGTTGAGGAACATTTCAAACAAAAATACATGTATTACATATATTACTTTAGTACTTTAGTACTTTAGTATAAACTATTACTAAATAATGTGGTGTAGTAACACTACATTCAAAATGAGTAATATTAACTCAAGATTACAACATTAATAATTTTACTGTAATAATAATTTTTATATTAATGTTTGTAAATGTGGTGTATAAATAACAACAAATATTATTATAATGATAAATTATAATGGTGGTATTATTAACAATAATATATTATTTTAAGTTGTTTTATTGTATGAATTATGTTACTTAACTAGTACCAATATTACGATAAATTGTATTTTTGGTTGAACTTTGTAAACATATTATATTTTAAATAACTCTCAAATATAGTTATCCTGACAGAATAACATTTACGACATAAATCTTTTTAAGTTTGTATAACATAATGTTATACCATGTTAAAAAACATTAAACCAAACTTTGGTTGGTATAAATGAGTAATTAATAACACAACAAATAAATAGTTGTTACATATTCACCAACACCCAAAATAAGTAACAACTATATATATAGTCACAAGTAATATAGGAATAAAATTGTTGTCTCGTATATTATATTTACATGAGTAATTATAAAATATATGGTTAATAACAGAGCCATGTGAAAACAAAATATGGACATATATGATAGTATATAATTACGTAAAATTCGTGTAAACCGAAGGTATATACATCAGAGATGGTTGAACTGTGAAGAGTTACGCTAAACTATAATCCACAATGATCTTGTGATTATTAGTAATAATACTAATTTATATTGTTATATGATACTCATATGATTACATGATCATTGTGGTTAGTTAAAATACACGAATTTTATGTGATTGCCAACATCCAAACAAAGTTATTACATTAAAATATCGCAGTATGTTGAGGAGAAATAAGAGCAAAGAAATGAGAGAGAAAGAAAGTTATTCAATGTGTGGTCCAGATAAAATATCTAGTAGACATTTAAACCATAATTTTAACATTATTAATATACAACAATTGTTTTTATTATTGTTGTATATGGTATATTACCAAACAATATGTTATTGTAATCACATATATTATATATTAAAGATTAATATTTATAACTTTCTGTATACGATAATAGTTGCAAACATATATACATTAAAATAAATAGTAATTAGATTACTATTTTATACGTTTACAAATAAAATAGATATTTAGTTGTTCATTACATATAGCATTCAATCATGTAAGTAGTTAATATCTTATTTTTATGGATAAAATTTGGTTTGACATATTTTTGGTTTTGGTGAAAAAATATGTCAAACCAAATTTTACCTGTATTTTTAAAGTATGATAATACTCTACTATAATAGTTAGTGAGTATAAAAAGGTTTTATACTAAAATTACAAGTTGAATATACTATACAGTATAGTTCTATATTACTTATCTTTGAATTTACAATACAAGGATAATTATATAATATTTATATAAGCATTCCATCAACAAATATTATTCTATATTACATTATGTTATATTACATTAAATTATGTTATTATATAAATATGTATATTTACCAGTAGATAATTACATGTTTTAATATGGTAGTAATTTTAATTAACCTTTGGTTAATTATAATATTATACTTTTATGGTTTACATGATGGTTGTGGATGGTTGAATACATAAATTGTATGTAGTTATATAATTTAATATACAAATTTCTATCTTATAATTATTTAACATCTCTTGCTTTTCTTTTAATATTAATGTGCAATTACATAAAATTTATATGGCTCCATTAACCATAAATATTTATGTATTTCTTCTTATTGTTCTACACTAACATTATATGAACATACTTACAATTAATTATTTACAATTATCTATTTACATTAATAATGGTGTTTCTATGTATCTAATTTTATTTATTGTATCTCTTTCTATTAGTCCTTTGTTTTATAATAGTAAAAACATTGGCATGAATTAAATTGCTATAAGTAACACAGTTACTTATGATAACATATCAATAGCATTATTGTGTAAAATATTGTTATAAATAATGATGTTATTTATAACAATATTTTACACTTACATAATATTGTTATAAATATTTGTTGTTGTAGTTGTTTTAGTAGATGTAGTTGTTGCCGTTGTGATTATATATTAGTAGTAATACTTGTATTATAATGTGTAATATAATTAAACAATTATTATCAAAAAACACAAAAAGATTTAACATGGTTTGAAATTACATTTGTATTCATTTGTGTTAATTTTGTATTTAAAAAAACATATCCAATATGTTTTATGTTATTGTGTGTATATACATGTATATTACAATGTTAATACATCATCTCTTCTTCCTCTTCCTCTTCTCCATCACTATTATGGATATGAGCTGATGTAATCAGACCAGAACGACGAGCAGCCAATTCAAGACATGTTCCAACACTAAATCGGGAATAGTCAGTAACAGATGTTTCAAAGAAGTTAGACTTGTTCATGAACTTATGACTCTCCATCCATGGGAATGGGTTGTCAACGTCGTACATTTTGACGTGTCCCATCATAATAAGTGATTCATTGATAACAAACTTTGTGTAGTCAATGACCATATCGGCGTTAATGCCAGTCAGATTGATACCTGCAAATATATCTTTGACGAATAAAGACATGACCTCCAATCCTTCGGCAAAAATAGCATGGATCTCATCATTACTAAACTTCTGATCATGTGGTAGTGATGTGTAATTACCACAACCATTAGTAGCATGTAATGATTCATCACCAAAGATATACTCGTTGATAGCCATGATCTGCTTAAGCTTTCCTGGGAAACGGTACTTGTACCAGAAGATAATACAAAATAAGGGCATAAACATGTTCATCTCCATGAATACTAAACCAGCATACAGCCGTTTTTTACCTTGGTTAGCATAAACATGTGATAGTACCCAGTCCTTTATTTTCTTGATAGAAGTGAAGTTGGATACAGCTTTGAAGATTTTTTGTCTCCTGGCCGCGGGAATTAAGTCGTTAATCATACTACCATATGCTTCAGCATGTGAAGTTTCATTACTAGCCTGATGACAGTAGAATAATTTCTCTTCTAACGTGTCAGCCATGACAATTAAATGATCCAGGATGACCTCAGTTGCTACACCATCCATGACTGAAAAGAACGTAAAAATGACCTCCAGTGGTTGCCATTCAGCTGGTTTCAATGACAGTACATCATTGAGATCCTCCTTGAAGTCAATAACACCTGCTGACCACAACCTTGCTGCCATTTGAGTGGCTCTGGTATATTTATTCATATCCTGAATGGGGAAGAACGAGAACCTATCCTCTTGCGTGGTCCTTTCCTTAACCAGAGTTAACAGAATTGCTGCCTGTTCCAAATCTAGCTTACCTGCTACATCTTTCAAAAAGTCTAAATTGATATTGCCACTTTTACTTCCATTACCACTTAATATTACATTATCATTACTATTATGAGAATAATTTAAGTTGGAAACGGCTACTACACTGGACACATAGGAATCAGACATTTTAATATTACAATATCAATATAATTAATATCAGTTACTACTATGTACAAGTAATATTAACCAATAAAATAACTACTGGTTAAAATATATATATTACTTAACATAAACTTATTCAAATGTTTAAATACACACTCTCTATTTTGAGAATAACATATTTCAAATATAAAAATTACAAATACTAAGAATATTTAAACTATTCCTATAATACCGATATCACACATATAAGTGTGTTGCTTGATTATATTAAAATATATTATAATATTATAATATATGTGATAACATTGATAATAATAATTGATTCAATTAGTCTAACCAACTTAAAAATAAATGGGTGCTGGACGCGGTGTATACTATGAACCAACACGCAAATATGAGCCGAAAGAGGAAACTATCTCTCTTAGAGAAGGGTTAAGACGTGCTGTTATTGATGATACAATTGAACAATTCACCAAATATTTAGACAAATATAGTTGGTTTGATCATACATGGGCAGATTACGAATATGCATTAGTAGTAGCTTGTTACAACGGTAGACTTGATATTGTTAAGTTATTGGTCGGTAAGAAAACCAACATTCATGCCGGTAATGAAAGTGCACTCAACTGGGCAGCTGAAGGTGGCCATATTGACATCGTCAACTATTTAATCTCGTGTGGATCCAACACTAAATGGATGTTACCATCACTACGAAAGAAAATCAATCTTGGTAAGAAGTAATATTAATGATATTCAACATCCATATTACGTTACATAAACATAAACATAAACATACTAATTTTACAATTATGACATAATGTCATAATATTAATATTTACAACAATAACTCGTATATAATGTTATGTTACGTTATACCACATTATACACTATTCATAAATTACTATTCATAAATTACTATTCATAAATTACAATTATAACAACATGTTATAATTCTATCTTTTGTCATCTTATAAACCTGGTGTATAAGTAAACATAATGTTAATTTATCTTACAAATCTTTTGTATTAATAATAAGTAAGTATATAATTGTATTATAGCATATAATATAAATAAAACAACAATTACATATTAATTATTAGTGAGATAAATACGTAATATTTGTGGATGGTTAAAATATACTAATTTTATGTATTTATCTCACTAATAATTAATATGTAATGGATAACAGATAGAACATTATACTCTAATAAATGGAAAGTTTTATCTGTTGTCCATTACAACATAATTACATAAAATTCGTGTATTTTAACCATCCACAATAATTATGTGACAATACAAAAATATTTTTGTATTGTCAGTGTCATAATATACTTATTATTAATATAATAACTATTATATATTATATCAATCAAATATTACTTGTAATATTTACTCTTTACTTACTTATTCACACAAAAAATACATCAACAAACAATTTGTCAAAAATCTTAAACGATTTGAAACATTAAAATAATATTGTTCGTTGAATATAAATTATTGTTTATTTTAATAATATTATTTTAATGTTTTAAATCGTTTAAGATTTTTGACAAATTGTTTGTTGATGTATTTTTTGTGTGAATAAAATAATGTAAATGGTAATAAATAAAAAGAATAGGAAGAAGGAAGGAGGAGAAAGAGAGAATTAAATACAAATAATTTATATAATAAAATTACAGTTACCACTCCCTCCCATAGTCAATTACATAAAATATGTGTGTTCAACACTATCCACAAATAGTATGTGATGATTTCAGTAAACTTATTATATACATATAAGTCTACATATTATATTGTATACTTAGTAATATAAATCAAGATGGGACTAATTTAATTAGTCTTTATTTATCTGACTATTATAATGATAATCATTAAACCAAATTATGTTAATAGTTGTAATATATCAAGAAATAGTTAATTAACTATGTTAGTATTATATATTTGAGTATGTGCAAATCCACATAACTAATCATACTATACAAAATACCAGTGTTATTTGTGTATTCAACTCACTCACTCACTATAGTTGTAACTGTATTAATATGGAATAGATTAATAGTTGTTATCATAATGTCATTAGCATAAATATATAATATTTGTAGTGTTTGAATGTACAGATTACCATATAATTGTTCGGTATAAAAATACGATTAACCTTTTTTGGTAATTCAAGAAATGTTACTATCTGAGATGCATAAATATAAATGTAATATCATTGGTATATGTGAGTAATTGTCAGGACAACTAATAATTTATCTATTATGTGTAAATACCAGTAATTTAATTACTGGTTACTATTATAACCAACCAACCAACCAACCAACCAAAATATGTATGACAATTTATTTACAATTACAATTGTACTTATGAGTAACATAATTGTCAATACATATACTATTATAACAATGTTATAATAGTATATGTATTTAACAATACCACTAACAAGTATACACATACTAATAGTATTGTTAGAATTATTTGTATTTAAAATAAGCAAACATGTATGTGTGTGAACATGTATTACTTACGGTTTGATATTCATGTGTACTATATATATATATATTATTGTGTATTTAACATATGTTGTAAATTGTGAGTATCGGCATTTGAGTATTTGCTTTTGAGTATTTTTGTAATTTTATATAAACACCATGTTGTAGTTTTAATAACCAGATTATAAATAACATATATGAATAAGGTTATGTGAAAACTACAACGGATGGTAATAATTGTTATTAATGTAATACATAATACTTGTTAATGATATAAAGTTCGAGAATAACATAAAGGTATTTAAAACTACATTATTACAAGTAAGTGGTAAATTGACATTACTCTAATGTCAATGTATTATTTGTTAATGACATTTTTGGTAGAGAAAATAAGTGTTTAATTCTAACATTCTTGGTAATTGGATGATGAGAAGAGTCGTCGTCGTTGTCCTTAAATGAATGTAAGCTCATACTATATAAGAAATATAAAAGTGTTTAGTTGTATAAACAATCTATATTTGGATTGTATTGATTTACAATCACAATAACATAATTACTTCAACATAAACATAATAGTAAAAATGCTAAAAACATGTATTTCATGAAATTTAATGTATAAAGTAATAAGTTGTTATATGTGAGTACCACGAATTAATTACATGTATGTTAGTACACACTACATCTCTTATCATTAATCAATTTGTGTGTGTGTGTGACATAGTAAGTATTACTACAAAATTAACTATATACTTATAATCTTATAACCTTATTTATAACATATTGTTATAAATGTTTCCTTGCATTTGTTTTGTGTGTTAATAATATAAAATGTAAAGTACAATCTTGTCTGTAATGTCCATAGTGACAACAACATAAATGGATGGAAAGAAGAGATAGAGAGTGAAAGAGGGGGAGGGAGGAGGGAGGAAGAGAGAGAAAGAGAAGAGTAAAAAATATGTAAACATATGTGTGTTTATTATACTATAGGAAATTTAGCACTGTAGTCGCCAGATAATATAACATCACCATATTCGTCGTATGTTGGTCTCGCAGGTGTAATGTTAAAGTACAAATATTGATATGAGCTGGTATTAGTTACTGTTACTGTTATAGTATTAATCCTATTAGCTGCAACATCAAATATTGTTGGTCCCTTCATTTTATAGTATGCTATACCATTAATTGTATACTCGGTAGTTCCGAAGGAGGGTTCATATGACATTGTAGTATGGTGAACATCATCACTAATGGATATGAATGATAGTGCAGGAAAGTTAGGGTTCATAACTCTTATTGTGTACTCTGGATACATATGTCTGAGTTGTTGATCTGTATATGTTCTATTAGTTAATAGATAGCGTATAGTTCGAATGTTATTAATCTTTTCCATCTCGTCCTCAGACAGATCAAAGTCAATGAACTTAATTATTTTACCATTACGTATTAAGTTTAACCTTTGTAAACTGGATATGCGCTGCTCAATGTCTGTTGCAAACTTAATTATGTAAATGTCGTCATACTCACTATTATTACTACTGTTGTTACTGATAGTATTATTGTTAGATGATGATGATGATGATTTGTGTGCAATGTAATCGGGCCCAATAATACAATCTTCCATGATTAAATATTTAATTAAGAAGTCGATCTTGATGTGATCGAAAAGTTCTGGCAATACAACAATTCCAAAATTTAAATGTGAAACATTATTATGTTGTAATCCAAATATAAGCCCATACATAATCAGCGTTTCTAGATTTTGCGTTCCAAACACCTCAATAAGTTTTGTTCTGTAGATAGCAACTGCCGAGTATTTACTACCGTTACTATTCAAATATATAATATAGTTATCCAAATCCTTCAGATCTACAGATTCGGCTATTTTTTCTATAATCTCTGGTGGAAATTGTGTAAAGTTACTATAACGAGATAACATTTTATAGTCACCAATTATTTTAATACCCACATAACAATTATTAATCACAAAATATATCATTATCATCATCACAGGGTACATTACAACACACATCACATTATTGTTATGTTGTAACATTAGTATTTATTGCAATTATGTTGTTATGTATTTATATAGAGAAAGACGTAGTAGAAAACAATAACAATTGTAACCAGTAGTCATTGTGTTCGCAAACATTGTTCGAGTATTTTTTACTGATCATGTGACTCAACTATTATTAAGTTAGTAGTTGTTGTATATGTAAATTGTTATATTAATGTTACTAACATAGAAATTGAACACATACATATTAACATTATAAGGTAAGTTAATATGTTAGTCATTGTAGGAATTTTATGTATTATATAATATAATATAATATATGCAGTTATTATATTAAATGTATTTTTGATGTGATAACAAATTATATTATATTTTACAATATAAATTACTATAGTATGTATAAAATGTTATTGTGACAAAATGTTATTGTAGTTAGTCACAGACAATAACAATCTAGTGATTCATACCCCTCTCCCCTTCTACCTCCTTTCCCCTCATGATGTTGTAAGTATGTACATGTTAAACATGTATAATTAATATGTAAAGTTATATAGTGAAAAGAAAAACATATGATGTGTATAATACAGTGTTAATAATATAACATGTATACATGAGTATTTATTACCTATTTTAACAAGTGACTAGTCATAACAATAATGCATGTTGTATTTGTTGTTGACTACATAAATTATACAGTAAGTGTAGCAATTGTAATTTACCGTTAATACATAACAAAATGTGTCTATGTTGTAGACATGACATGAGATTTTATAACCTGGAGTTATAAATAAACAAATTTAGTATGGTGATGATAATAATGATAATGATGTATATATTTTTATCTACCAGGTGCATTTCCTTCGAAGTGTCCTCTTCCTGGTCCACCTTCACCTTGTCCAGTTCGACAGAGATAGATGTTATAACCTACATAACCATATGCTGCAGTCAAAGCAGGTAAGAAGAATGATAAAACTACAATAGCAATCACTGGCAACACCATATTTTATGTAGTGAGGCATGTATGTTAGCATCAACATAAAATCAATCTTTTAGTTACAAATTTAATCATCTGTTGGTCAACTAGTTGTCAACTAGTTTTGTGAACATGGTGTATATGGTTAATATATTAACCAAGTTAACATAATTGAGTACTGTAATATGTTAACATATTGATTTTTATATTGATAATGTAGATAAGATTTTACTAAAATAAGAAAATGGTTGGTGGTGGTTGTGGCGGTGCAGGAGGAATGGGTGTGGGTATTGGTGCAGGAGTTGGTGCAGGCATGATGTTGTATAACACAGATAGGTCGACGGTGAGGGAAGATAAACATAATACTAAGCTTAATGCATTGGAACACGCTGTTATGCATCACACAGGCAACAGATTTAAACAGTTCCTTGATGAACAACCATGGCTCACATATTCATGGTCCAATTATGAGTGGGCCTTGAGAGTGGCAGCTAGGAATGGTAAGGTCGAAATTGTCAAAGTACTAATAGATGCCAAGACTAACATTCGCACTGAAAATAATTATGCACTTCGTTGGGCAGCCCACAATCAACATACAGATGTTGTATTACTATTAGTCAAACATGGAGCTGACATTGACTCCTTATTTCCAGATGTTAGGAAAAGGTTTGGACTTGACAGGTATTAGTAACCATACTACCATATCCAACATCAACGGTAGCAAACTATATATACATTGTTAGTATTTTAACACACAAAAATAAATAAGACACCATGTCTTATTAAATAAATATTGTAATCGTCTAATCATAACACGTTACTATATGTATGTTGTTAACATGAAGTTATTACAATCTCGTTATTTACAAAATTAAGTTGTTTATTAACCTAATAAGTGTATAATTTGTACTGTAATGATATTGTTATATAGTATAATAACTATTACTGATATAATTATGTTTATGATTATGTTTGCAATGTGTTGTGTACAAAAAGAAGAAAGATGTCTGGTGGTGCTGGAACATTTAATGTTAAACTTCGATAGTAAACCAACTCATGAACAAGAACGAGAGTGAGATATAGATTGTTTTGAGAGAGGGAGAGGGAGAGAGGTTAAAACTATGAATGGTGTTGAGTTTAAGAAGCTCCTCAAGGATAATGGTTGGTCTAATTACCCATGGTCTGACTATGAATGGACTTTGAGATTGGCGGTTAGGGAAGGTAAGTTTAAATCAGTCAAAGTATTAGCGGAGACCAAGACTAACTTCCATCACAAGGATTAGTATACCCTTCGTTGGGCGGCTAACAATGAGTATTTCGAGATCGTACGTTATTTAGTTATTAAAGATGCCAATATTACCACTCTATTTTCATCTGTAAAGAGCAAGTTGGGTCTCAACTAACACCAATTTACATCGCGATATGTATTACATAATGAACACAATATACACAATATACACAATATACACAATATACACAATATACACAATATACACAATATACACAATATACACAATATACACAATATACACAATATACATTACAATAATGTATGTAAATACTTCATGTTAATAATAACGTTAGTTCAATGTGTAATTATTGCACATGGAATACATACCATACTATACCATACAATAATATACACATTAACTTAATATGTATATTATCCTTATGTATTGAGAATTGTATTAACATTAATAAGTAATGTATATTGAAATTAATAAGTACTAACTTATGTTAACATTTATATTTTTACTTCATCATGAAGTAAATATAATGGTAATATTATTTGAGTAATAATCTACATAACATATAAATATATTAACATAATATATTCATATATTGGATTATATAAGTAATATAAAAATCTATTACTTATATAAATATATATGTATAAAATGTATATGTTGTAACAATATGATACTAATTTATTACAATAGTTTAAGTTAATATATGTAACGTATGTAATGTATTATATAGACAAATATGTAAGTAGATGGGTAGATATCATTATTATTTGTACGATAATATTTGTTGTGAGGTTAATCCAATTAATCTTAATTTTATTTGTGGGATGTGTTGTTTGTGGTTTTGGTAGGTTAGCGTGTTTTTAAGGCACGACATAACATGTTAATGATGGTTTCTCTGTCATAGTCAACACATAAAATGGAATACTTGTGACATAGTAATTTTAGGTTGGCGTCAGACTTCAACTGTAACATAGCCTTTGACAATAAAGATTTAACAGATAACCATTTACTTTTTTGTTTATTGTTTTGGTAATTGGAATCACGTGATGCCGTCAATAGTTTAACGCTTGTGTAATAGTCAGGTGGTAAATCAATCATTAGGTTTATTGGTGATGACATAACTTGTTGACTGTATGATAGAAGAGAATCCATTTGTTTCGAACATACATCACGATAGTACTTGGTATCTTGTGGTTTTGGGAACCTTAACATAAATAAGTTAGGTTCAAACACATCTCTTATATATGCTTCACACCAACAGATAGCCAAGTTTGTGTATAACATATTAAGTATTGGTTCGAACCTGTGACAGTACTTACTCATCAACAGGTTGTACTTAGTACACAAAGTGTAATACACTCGTAACAGACTATTGTCATCACGATAACTATTATTACTACTATTACTATTAACGGTAAATGTTAACCTGGTAATAGTGTGACGAACTATTGTCACGATTGGTTTAACCATGTATCTTTTGTATTTATAATAAATACGGTTATCTCCTTCTATCCATACATCTGGTTTTAACACGGGAAAGTTCACCCTTAACAATATCTGCTCAATGTTATCCGCTTCTAGTGTAAACAACTTTGATGACATAAGAGTTATTGTTGAATGTACTGTCGTCTCCGATAGTGGTGTTGACTGTGAACTTGTTGATGGTGAACTTGTTGTTAATGTTAATAGTTCCATGATGGTGAGTGGGTCGTGACCCATATTCCACCATAAATATTGTAATTGTAACAACTCATCGGAATTTGGAGTACCCAAGTAGTACAAACGTAAGTGGTATAAAATGGTAATCCACTGTTCATCATTAACTGTCTCAGTTGACAGTGATAAGGAAATCCTATCATACAACTTAGGTAACATTATTTCCCATCCTAAGAAGTTACATACTTTAATATACTCACATAATGTGTCGATGTCGTATTTTATATTTTTTAGATTGTGGATTCGAGTAATAACATTTTGTGTTATCATCTGTGGTACATGAACGTATATGTCACATCCAACTATACTACTAATACCCAACATTTGGTCAAACACTTGATTACTAACATTAAACTTTTCACCAGTAATAATATTTACAAATATTTTGTATGTATTACTATCTATATTACTATTTAGATTACCATTTGGCATACAATGCAGATTATCATTTAATATATCACTACTACTATTACTATTATTATCTAACACATTCATTGTCACATCAACCATGTTAGAGTCACTTTGTCTACTTTTAATATTAATTTGTATTATAATAATATCTAGTTTAAATACTACGATATTATACTACGTAAACATTTACAATTATAAATTGTATCTTTTCATATTATCATTAGTAATAACAACAATAATAACAATATGGATGATAATATATATATATATATATATATATTTATATAAATAGAAGGTTAATTAAATTAACCTCCAACCACTAACTATTTAGTTTACTTGTATAATAGAAAGATATGTTAACACTCGTCTCATTTGGTATTTTACTGTTCCATACCATACATTTAACTACTTTATCTTTTCCACTGTTTATTTGAAGTTTTGTACGTAATAATATGTATATACTATATATTAATAATATTGTGTACTTTAAATATGTATTTATATAAGTCTATTGTTGTACGGTAGTTATATTTACAATAATGGTACTTTGTATATTGTAACATTAACATTGTAAAGATCATAACAATGTGTTATGACAAATGTAAACAATGTTTAACAAAATAAAGTATACACAATTGGTATAATATTTAATTCATGTATGTTTAGAATAACATAACCACATAATTTAATTTGAGATGTGTCAACTAAACATCGTATTGTCTAATTAGATGATACATCTGATGAAATAGGTGGTGAATATCTTGGATAATATCTTGGATAATATGTAAACATTAAACGATTATGTGTTTTAACCTTTCCTATGACAGATTAATTAAATGTTTACAAGTTGTTAATGTACAAAAAAATAAGGGTAACAGTACCCCTTCTCTCCCTCCTCTCTCCCTCATCCCTTTAACATCAATGAATATAGAACAGCCTAATATTAAGTTAATATAATACAAGTATGTTTACAAGTGAGATATTTTGTGTTTGTTTTAACATCTGGTATCAAAATAGACATATCTTTGTTTGGTTTTGACTAAAAATGTGTTTACTCCTACTGGCCCATCAAAATAAAACATAACAGGTACAGTTGTTGTTACAACTATATAATTTTAATTTAGTACAGAGTGATGCCATAATTGTATATACTATTAGTATCATAAGGTTTTGTTTTTTAGGTTAAACATATTTTTGTTTAATTTTTACCAAAAATATGTTTAACCTTACCTGTCATTAAAATAAATTATAGAGTATATACATGTAATAACAAGTATAATACTCTATTACTTTTTAAAAGTGGTTGTAACACTCAGTAGGAGCAAGGACAATCAAAGATTGCCTTTTTGAGGACAGGTAGTAATGTTTAATTTTTACCAAAAATATGTCTAACCTTACCTGTCATTAAAATAAATTATAAAGTATATACTTGTTATTACAGGTATATTTAATGTATTTTTTAAAGAATGGTTTATACACTCAGTAGGAGCAAGGACAATCAAAGATTGCCTTTTTGAGGACAGGCAGTAATGTTTAATTTTTACCAAAAATATGTCTAACCTTACCTGTCCTCAAAAAGGCAATCTTTGATTGTCCTTGCTCCTACTGAGTGTTACAACCATTTTTAAAAAGTAATAGAGTATTATACCTGTAATAACAAGTATATACTTTATAATTTATTTTAATGACAGGTAAGGTTAAACATATTTTTGGTAAAAATTAAGCAAAACATGTTCAACCTAAAAAATAAAACCTTACACTAAGCATCTTTAATATATACAAGTATAGAATCATTCTATACTAAATTAACAATATAAACATCTATGTTTTTAACATTTGGTATGAGTATATAAAGACCTTAACATGTTAAATATATTTAAAAATTGTTAGGAGAGGATGAATAAAAATAAAGTAGTAATAGAAATATACCTACTCGAAACCGTATTAAAAAGATAGGTTTTTTATATACTAATTATAGTGTATGTATATAAGTGGAAACTATATATTACGTAATACCAGATGGTTGTTACTTTAAAATTACCAACTAGTATAGAGTCTAACATATATAATATGTTATTTCTGTGTCTACAATAAATTAACGTTTTGTTACATGGTGTAACAAACATCACCCAATGATATACATATATTATGTAGAGTATCCCTATATTACCATATTTTTATACAATTATTAAAATATTATACATACAATATTTAAAGTATGTTAAGTATTTAAAATATGTTAAGTATTTCGAAAATACTTTAATTGAACAAAGATGTGTAGTAGTGTGGTTTATAGGTAATATACTTCATATCATGAGAGGAGGAGGGAGGGGAAAAGTGGGGACAAAGAGAGGGGAGGAGGGGGGGGCAGAGAGAAATTAAAGTTATAAAATTATATTATTATTCTCCAATGAATGTTTAAACATTTATTGTGTTCGTTATTACTTCTAATTCTTATTATATATTTGACATATTTAAAACAGTATTCTGTGCATGACATATATATTATATTACATTTTTTAACATGCTTAAAGTATGTTAATTTAACATCTACATCCTTAATCTTTACAGCTTACATATACATGTAATTTTAAAATTACATGTCTTTAATTTCCATAATAACTACAACCTCTAATAATTGTTGTAAGACAACTCTGTGTTGGTTACAAACAAAACACATGTTCAACATATTTTGTTACCTGTGAAAACAACGCAGAGTTGTCTTACTTGTAAGACGTAAAGATTTTCACAGTATAAAACCATTTTATACTAAATTAAGGTTACAAACTGGTAATTACAATTACAACTACAGTCTTTAAATTTACATTTGTAACATATTATTCCTTTAATTTCAAACGGGAGGGAGGATGTGTTAACATAGATTATTGTATGTAAAACAAATATGTTAACTATATTGTACATGTGTTTGTATACAATATTAATTTAATACATAATACGGTTTTATAGTTTTTTGTATTGTAAATACTTTTGCAAACATCATAACATATAATTTTATTTAGATAACAAACATTCTTAAAATATAGTTATCCCAATAGTTATCCCAATAGTCATAACTGTTATATGGTTAAATTAAAAAACTTTATATTGTGTTTAAATTAAACAATAAATCTTTGACTCTCCCTCTCCCTCTCACCATGTCGGTAATATAATATTAGTTAATCTAATTCTTTCTATTACATATGTATAGTTAGAACAAATATACACTAGTAAAAGAAATCTTGGATAAATACAACTTCGCACAACAAGTATTTCAATACATCATAACTTAAGTTACGTTATGTAATGGTAACAAAGAAAGATACAATAAAAATACATGTTACACTAATAGGTAATTATATGCAATATAGTTTATGGATTGTTGTGAAATTTTGTTCACAACTAGAGATAAAAAGAGTGTTTAAAATCTAATATATTTATGTATATATGCATGTTAACACATTCTAAATATGTTAAAAATATAAATGGCGCAATTACCATGTGTAATTTAAGTAATAATTACTTAACTAAACAAAGGAGGTAATAAACATCTAATAACAAATAATTAATATATAATTAGATGTACTTGACAGTGAATATATCTCTCTATCAAAACATATAGCGAATTTAATTGTATGTAAAATATATTGTTACTCATAACATTTGAAACAAAATAACAATACACAAACACAATGTATATTACACTAATACCACTAAGATAATAATTAACGTTAATTATTATCTTAGTGGTATGACTATTAATGTATAAATTAACACACTTGTATGATAAGTGTTTATTACTTTTAACTACAATTTTAAGTGTCATATGTTGTTAGGATTAACATTGTTGGTTTTATAATTACACCTAATACAATTTAATTTAAACTAAATACCTTTTTACTCTAAGTTATAATATAATATGATATAAGTATTATATCTTACTCACTGTATTTTTTTCACTTAAGTATATTACATAGTGTAATATATAACCATGTTAATATTTACTCTATTCTTGATATTAAGACATCCGAAGTGTGTCATGATTAAATGTTTTAATATCCAGCGCAATAAAATAGTTATACATATGATTGGTTAACTACTAACTTCATTGGATAGCAAACTGTTTGTGTCTGTGTCTGTGTCTGTGTTAGTTGCAGTCTTAGATGTCTTGTTTTTCTGTTTGTCAGCAAAAAAATAAATGTATTATGTTAAGTAACTATATGTCGCTAGTAATACTGGTATGAAAAGAAAGAGAGAGAGGCAACTGCAATACCTATAACTGGTAACATTATTTGTACGAATATACCTCTTTGTTATTGTAAAACCTAGTCCTAACTATATTAAAAACAATAACTATTAGAAGTATTAATTTACTTGATATCAACCATATTGTCCTGTGTTGGTATATGTATATTATTATACTTTATTTCTCTCATCACCATTAAGTATTGTATAAATTTTATTTATACAATGTAACCCTCACAATCATGTTAGATATGTATTGAATGTAGTTTAAACATTTTAAAGTATACTAATACATTCAATACATACACATCTTTAACATGTTTTAATGTTTACTAATACCACTAAAGGTTACGACAACTATCTTCTTTTCAAGTACTTTACATATCCCAACCTAAACAGCATTTATTCTAATAGAAATTATCTATTAACCCCAATCCACCACTATATATGTTGTTACTATCATTAAGGAGTAGTTGTTTAATAGAAAATGTAATAACACTTTAACATGTACTATTTTTTCCAGACAATATTGTTAATAGAACAAATAGTACATTGTTTATATCTATGTTTATTGTTGTATGATATACAATAATGTTAAAAGAATAATGTTAAAAGAATAATGTAATCAGACGTTACCATATAAAATAAGTTATACATACACTTACTTAGTAAGTGTTTATACATTCAATGTTCAAAATAACACAATATTAAACATTTACATATCACCAAAATTATTAACACATACAATATTACCATTTTTGTTATTCTCAGTTTGCTGTCCATGAACATAATTAACTACTGCACATAAGACAAGTACCATCATCTTTGTCGGCCAAAGAACATGTTTGATCATTCAAGTCTAGATACTTCTTGGTATCATCAATGGTAACATGTTATCAAACATTACAAATTCACTATATGTATATATATATATATATATCCAGTTACATACATTATAACAGTACATTACAAGTATATTTACCACTGTAGGTTGTGTTGTTTTATGACAACATTATTGATAATATTGTCATCGTCATCAACAATAACAATTTGGGTAGTAAAATATATTTATGTTACTAGTAACATATGATGATAGAAGGTTAATTAAATTAATCTCCAATTAATCTTTTGTTTGTTTTATGTTAAAATTACAAAGATTATAATAATATGTTATATTAACACATGAGTATATTAATTAACAAAGTGTAAGACACACACATATATGATACAATTTCTAACTTAAATATTTGTAGTGTAGATATATTTTATTTAACCAAAGTATAATTAAATGACACATTGTATTATTTAATTATATTTTTGACTATCCAAACTGGTAAAATATTTGGCATTTACATATATAATACAAACACTAGAGAGTATCGTGTTTAATCTTTTTGACGTAGGTTAATTTAAACATTTATATTTTTAATATAAAAAATAAAAGGTAATAACATACAAGAACATCCTTTAACACAAATAAATATAGAATAGTTGTATATTAAATTAAAGTTGTAATACTTATGTTTACGAGCAAGAAAATCTATCTTTGTTTTTACCGGTAGATATGGTTTTCGTTTATTTTTTTACCAAAAATATGTTAAACGAAAAGTATATCTGCAAAAATAAAGGATGACAAAAGTACTTGGTAACATGAACGTTACAACTTTAATTTAGTATAGAATTATATACTATACCAATTGTAATATGAGATTATACTACCTTTATTATCATAGTCAAGTATATTCAACATATTTTTGTTTAAAACCAAAACAACAGTATAACTACATGTAAAAGTAAAATCTTGTAATTTGTACCATCCTTATATACCAATAAGAATAGAACCATTCTATTCTATTCTAAATTAACATTATAAACATATGTATTTTAACACTTTTAACATACAAGAATTTAAATATTTTTATATTTAGTCTCCATACACTATATAGTAGAATAAATTAACTCTTCTCCTTGTTGTGATATGTTACGAATTTGGTTAACTTAAGATTCGTAACATCTGACCATTCTATTATATATATATATATATATATTATATTTACATTATTATGTTTTTGTGTAATTTTTAAAATATTAATCATGCTCAATATTTTAAAAATACGTTAGACAAACAGATACAAAATAAATGTTTAAAAGTAACACATTGTGTGTTATCACATCTAAATAAAAAATAATAGAGATATTAAAAATATAAAGCTTAAAGTAAAATTTGTTGGGAATTTAAAGAGAGAGAAAGAGAGAGAGAGGAAGGGAAGGAGAGAGATAAGGAGAGGGAGAAGGAAGGAGAGGGAGAAGGAAGGAGAGGGAGAGATTAATATATAAACAGAATATGTCTACCAGATAGAGATAATTAGATCCATACCAATATTTTTCATATGATATTTGTTGATAATAACAATTTGCATATACTAAATAAGATTAAAATATACGTAAGCAAAGTTAAACATAAATATTTCGAGTAAATAATATAAACAAAAATAGAAGATAGAGAGAGAGAAACATTTGAATAAGTTAATATCATGAGGTTACAAAGTTAATAGATATATTAATGTATTTGTTATACAAGTGTTTATCATTGTTAATGAGATAACACTAAATGCTATTTTGTTATTAATGTTATCTCATACAATTATAAGTTAACATATTTTAATTTATAACAAAACACTTCTTGTTTTAGGTTATATAATCTAACACATATTCTTACTTGTTATATTTTTTATTCCATTGACACATTTATATAATATACATAATACTAACTTTGTTAATATTTAGTTTATTCTAATACTAGAGATGTGTTAAAACATATATTTAAATGTAGTTACATTTTAATGTTACACTAACAGTGTAAACTGGAAATTATACATTGTTTATATTATTGTTTATATTATTGTTATAATAATAATATATAAATAACAAAGTAAAATGTAGTGATATTGTATTTTACTATGTAAACAAATTATAAATATACACTTACTCAATAAGTGTATATACATCTATCGTTTTTAACAAAAGACAATAATTGTGTTACGTGTCATTGAAATTATCAATGCACACTATATTACCAGCTTTGTTATACTCAATCCACTCACCAGATTGTTCATTGTTTGAGTAGAGTATCCTCGATATTGAACAGTATGATTTACATTATCATACCATCCACCTTCCCCCCATCCAATGTTCATGTCTCTTACCATTGTTATAAAAGTCTTGATGTTCTACAGTGTAATCATAATTGTCATACTATTTTACTCACACACCGCTTCTTTCACCATTATAGTAATTATCTACCTCCTTGACCTCGGGTTGTTTAATAATTAAATCTTCGCCTTCATCATCATCAACACCAACATCATCATCTTCGTCATCATCAACATAATATTCTGTTTATGGTCCATGGTACATGTAAAATACCATCTTTGTAATTACTGTCAATATGAAGTGCATCGTTACTATTCCAAAATTTCCATATACCGTGTTTTTCTCTATTAAGGTTACTACCTTGGCATGTAAGTTTACCATTTTTATTGTATCCTATCTCTTTTCACTTCTCTCTTCTTCATTATCGTTAACCACCTCCTTATTGTTGGTGACAAGATCAAATATTAAAACATATTCATCACTATCATCATCATGTTAATAATCATAATAATATTTTCATTATCATTTACAACAATTTTACTCTTGTGATTAATACTTAACATCTTCAACAAAATAACGATAGATGTTTATGGTGTATTAATAATAATACTAATATTAATTTATGAATTGTGTCATTTTGACATATGTTAATATATAATACACCAATTATACATTTTTAAGTAAACACTCACCAAATAAGTGTTTTATTTATCCCATATCTCCTATTAAGGGGGGGGGGAATAGTATTAAATATTTATCTCATCGAGATTATTAATCTAATATGTAGATATGTTACTAATTATATGTTATGAATAACATATAATTTGTTCATCATAATTTGTGTAATTTGCAATTATTCAAAACAATTTTAAATTACGATTCTCTTCTTTTATTTACAGTTACCCTTTCTCTTTCTCTTTCCCTTTCTCTTTCCCTTTGTCCATCAGCAATAAGAAAAATCTCATATACAATGTAACTATATGCTGCTGTTACAGGTATAAAACCTGAGATAATTATGATAGCTAATAATGGTAAGACCATTTTTACATGGTATAACTTTATGTAAAATATAAATTCAATTACAATTTTTATATATGAAATAAAATTACCAAATTATCTATTTGATGTCAAGTAGAATATATCAATATTAATATATGTGTGTATACACACCAAACTCTATATATATATATATATGAATACGTCTTATCTTTATATCAAAATTATTAGTCACCATAATATCTTTTAATTAAAATAATCATAATACAATAAAGATTAATAAAATTAATCTTTTAACTGTCAATTACTAACAATTTATACAATACATTATAATACAATATAATTATCTGATGTATACAATATCTTTAAGTTAACATATATTAGATAACTATATTGTATTGTAAAAATTACACACATATATGATTAACTATTGTATTTTTACTACATTGATACTCTTTGTATGATATTAATAAGATTAACATTAAGTTATCAAACATTTAAACACCTAAATATATAAGAATATAAATTATGTATCTGCACCGGTAAATATCTCGTAGAGTGTGTTTATAATTATATAAAGGTTAATATAATTATAATAAGAAACATTAACTTAGTTAGTATTATGTATAATTACAAGATACATAACATTGGATAGTAAAATATTAATTGTAAATTATAGTAAGGTAATTATATTAATCTATATATGTTATAACTATTATTATTATTATTATTATTATTAATATTATATAATATATTTATTATTACATTTAATTTATATATTATAGTTATAAATAATATTAGATGATAAAATGTTAATACAATTAACATTACATGTATTTGTAGTTGTAAATAGTAGTAGTAGTAGTAGTAGTGTAATTATATTAATCTACATATGTTTCAATTATAAATTACTATGGATAATAAAATATTAACATAATTAATATTACATATTGCAATTATAATTAGTATCAGGTGATAGAAGATTAATACAATTAACCTTACATATGTTATATATTCTACAACATAAAATTAGTAGTAATAGATTATAAAGATTAATTATATTAACCTTATTTACACACAGTAGTTTGTAATTTATACTTTGTAATTTATAGATTATGTGCATTAACTACTGCACATGAGACAGGTACCATTATCTTTGTCGGCCAGGGAACATGATTGACTATCCAAGTCTAAATACTTCTTGGTATCATCAGCGTTAACATGGGTTGGTAGTTGAATCCAATTAGTAGCTTGACGACCATGTAAGTAGTAAATACCAGTTTTGACTCCAGTCTTGTGAATGTGCATGTGAACCTTGAGTAGTTTCTCGGCACTCGCATCTCGCATGAAGAGCGACATACTCTGTGAGTGGTCAATGTAGAATTGTCTTTGAGCAGCTAATTTTACCAAGAACATTTGAGGAATCTCATACGCGGTCCGATACAAATTTCTAGTGTCAAAATCTAATTCCTTGACAAGCAATACACTACCATTGTCAGCAACAATCTTGTCATACATAGTTGCTGACCACAAATTTTTACTTTCAAGTTCTCTCACCAAAAAGTCATTGACAACAGTAAACTCGCCAGCAATAACTTTACGGTTGTAAATACCACAAATGGGAAACTCCACATTTTCACTGGTACAGGGAATAACTTGTACACTACTGGCTGTAGGTTGAATTGATATCAGGTTGAGATTGCGAACACCATACTCTTTGATATCTGTCTTAAGAGTCAACCATGATTCATTGTCAATATTGTAATTAGGATTACCAACCAAGAACTCCTTTGGATCAACAGCTATGTAATTACAATTAATGCTATCTTCTAAGGCCAAATCGAACTGTAATTTACCCTTGCTAATTGGTGAATTGGCAAAACCACTCACAGGTCCATGAATTTTAGCTTGGTTGCAAGTCTCCTTGAGTGCTGACCAATACATGCAAGCCCACAACTTGGCATTAACCTTTTCCACTTCCGGGTTCAACATTGTGTATTTACTATGGAGAAGGTAAAATTCGGGATATAAAGCCAAGAATTCCTTTGTTGGTTCCACAACTGTCATATTGAAGTTGGGGTATAAAGAACGGAATACAGGGTCCAACTTCTTAACATTACCAATCTTAGTCTTACCAGGTTTGGGTACAACAACGGGTAATTTTAATAAATACAATAGCATAGCGAAGCCAGATACACCGACACCAATGGGTCTGGCCTTTTTATTGCTCCTTTTGATCTTCTTGTTAGCTGTCATGTCACTCCAATCGATTACTAGGTTAAGCATTACAACACACAGACGAACAATTTCAATGAGTTTAGCAAAGTTAACACTATTGTCACCAGCGTCATACATAGCTTTCAATGATATGCTACCAAGGTTACAGGCGCCAGTCTCCTTCTTTGAAATAGCTGGCAACATGATCTCCTGACACAGATTTGGACCACGAACTTTACCACGGTGTTGTTGGGGACTGCGATTGTTAACCCGATCAATATAAATAATAAAAGGATGACCAGATACCAACTGTACCTTGCAAATCTCTAATAGTACAGATTTGGCTGACACCCGAATATGATTGTAATTGTCGGGGTTGGCCAAACAGTCCTTTTCATATCGCTTATATAATGTTTCAAATGACGAACCCCATGTATCAGCTAAACCTTTGGCCTGTTTGGGACAGAATAACATCCAATTCCTAACATCCTTTTTTGGTTTACGATCATCATCATCATTATCATCATCATCATTATCATCAGCACATTCCTCCTCCACACGTGACATAAACAGATCGGAAATTTGGACACTAACTTTGACGTTCTTCCACGAGTCTGGTCTCTCCTTGTTAGCTCGATCAACTAACGATAGAACATCGAAATACCAGTCGTTAATGGACACTGCTAGGACCCCCTTTCTTCTACCACCCTGTGTTGTGTAATTTAGATCCTTATCTAATGAGTCTAACATTTTAGTGATAGGTTCTGACATACCTTGATTACCAACTTCAGACCGTCTAAGATTTGACATATCCATACCAATACCTGATCCATTCTTAGTACAAATAGCTGCCTGCTTCCGAACCTCATAGATGTCCTCAAACTCATCAGCCATACTATCAATAATACATGAAGTTGGTGACCCCTTCTTAAAGCCTACATTGTAAATAGTTGGTGTAGCAGGAACGATGTAACCTTCAGAATAGGCATAGTACAGTTGTAATGTTAAGTTTTTATCCCACTTAGCCATGCGTCCCAAACCAGCAGCGATACGTAGCCAGGCCATTTGAGGTATTTCTTTAACTGGTGACTTGGAATTTACCTTTGACAAATAAATATTGTTCCATGCTGAAGCCGCGAATAAGTCGATGTTGAAGTCCTTATGAAATTGCCTCGTCACATGTGGTGTGAAGAAATCTGCCTCCAATGTTAAGAACAAGGCTGTCTCAGGATCTAATAAGTGACGATAAGTCTTAACATAATCTACTATTGTCAGATCACTCTGCTTATAAATCTGTCTCATCAATACTTGACCCCCTAACAGTAAAGTTTTAAGTGGTTTACGTCGCATCTTACCGATCAGACTGATGATATACTCCTTATAACCATCATCACCTAACAACTTTATTTGGCTCACCACCTGATTCACCTCCTCATGTGTTACACACGTACCAGTACCAATCACTGCCTGCCTAAACAGACTATCAACCATATCATCCACCTTATCCACATTATTTACGTTATCAACGTTATTTACGTTATCAACGTTATTTACGTTATCAACGTTATTTACGTTATCAACGTTTAACACATCCTCTACATCAGGAATAATATTTACACTATTTACATGATTAACGATGGACATTGATTTGGACACATCTAAAGGAAGAGAAGGAAAAACATCAGCAATACCAGCAATAGACATTTTGGTATATAGACCATATTATTTCGAAATAATATCATGTTTGATTTGACTTTAATCCACCCCACCCATAATTCATAAACAATTATAAACATACAAACCAATATAAATATATGTAGGTTAATACATAGTATTCAATAATATTGACATTAATTATTATTACGATATCAAAAATTATGAGCGGTGCAGTTGGTGGTGCAGTTGGTAGTTGGTTTGTTTTATCACAACATGCAGACATGATGAATAGAACAGAAAGGAAGGAAAGAACAAAAAGAAAAGAAAGGTTGGAAGATGAAGAAAGAAAGAATACTTGCTTACATCTTAAAGCTATGTTTGATCAACATTCTTGTTACGGTCTTAATCACGCATCACATACATGCAATTACATTTCTAAGCAACTAAAAGAACAATGTAGTAATGATTGATATTACACGTTGTCATATTTATGATAGGTGTGTGTGGGTATTAACAATAATATTGTTCGGGGTATATTGATAATTCCAAATTATCAACTTCATATAAGTATGTGTTATACTAGCACAAATATATGGGAATCCATACGTGTACATAACATGTTACCATGTAATATTACTTTAATTAAGTGTTATCATATAACAAAATATAATATCTGTTGTTAATGTTTAAAAATAATATAAAAGTATATTAGATGATAGATATAATTGTGAATACGGTAATAAAAAAAGGATATGAAGGAAGTAAGGAACGGTATAAAATATACAGTTAATGATGAAGCAATTAAATTTAAGGAAACAAGATTAAATTATGGTAACAACGGAAATACTTTTACTGAAGTAGTTGAAGCTAATAACAAACTAGCCATTATATATTTATATATATCTAAAAATCTCAGATATGTTTTGTAATTTTTATATTCACTCATATTAACTTACATTAATTACATGGGAGAAAAAGACAGATACGGAGAAGTAAGTATATACTTATGTTTTACCATGTAGGAAATGTCATCTTGATGTACTATTATCAACGATAATAACAATAAAAAACACATAGTAACTATGTGTTTTACTTTCTGTTCTTTTTTGGTAATTGTAACAACGATAGAAACAAATATATAATTAACAATTAAAAAGAGTAATAATAATGACATATTGTGTGTGAGAAATTCTAATATTGTATTATCCAACACCACCATAATTAGTGTTCTTCTTGACACCGAGTGACTTAAATTTGTTTTTAATATATCGATAGTTAAAATTGTACCGCCATGCATGATCAGCATTATCAGTATCTTGGAGCCAATAATGATGTGTCCCAACACCAGAACCATGATAGTAATGACAATGAGATTCACGTCTACCAGATTTGTACCATGTTTCAAATACACCATGTGGTTTACCACCAAAGTATGAATAACGAATATTCATGTTGCCACAACTAACATTATTATTAATATTGTTATTATTAATAATATTGTTATTAACATCATTAACATTAATGTTAATGATGTTAATGTTATCAACACCATTGAAGTACCAATAGATGGTAATTCCATGTCTATTACCATCTTTGTATTGCTCATATGAATGTCGAGTACCATTTGAATACCACTTTTGTTTTACACCATGAGAGATACCATGTTGAAATTGTTCTTCACACTGTTTATTACCAGACAGGTAATAATATGACGTTTTGGTACCATGTAATTTACCATCACAATAGTATTGTTGACAAGCAACAGTACCATCAGGGAACCAGATCTTATCTAAACCATGTATAACATCGTTTTTAAATCCTACTATCCTTCGTATTTTACCATCGTCGTATTTGTATACATCAACAACATATGTTGTTATATTAGATACATTATCATTAGTAACATTATTAATGTTAGTAGTGTGTATCTCAAACTTCTTGTTACCACAATTGTGACACCAGTTGATAAGGAAGGTGTCATCATTCAGTAAGTAGTCTGGAAGCAAATGTAGAGCACAATAACTATAAAGATCCTTTCTTGTATTTGGGTTTAAACTATGAATTAAATCTTGATTTGTATCCCAGTCATTCATGAGACAACGTGCTATATGTCTTAGATAACCATTGTCACCAGCATATTCACAAAACTCAAAAGTTGTGATCGTAATCTTATATCGTGACACGCGAAACAATAGATATGAAATATAGTTTTGTATTTCAACACTTGTATACTTGTCTGGTATCCAAACATCGGTTATCTTATCATCACAATCATGTAATAGACAACTAAAGATTGATGGTGACTGTTTGATGTGAAATTTCGGTACGTATATAGTACCAGCAAAAGTTATAAAATGATTGTCATTCATTTTATGTCCCAATCGCTTGTCATTTTGCAACATTAATATCATTTTGTCGTTACTAGCCTCCTTTGTTTAATTTTTTGATTGTTTAATTGTTTCTTCCTTCCTGTTTCTCCCATACTTGTTTATATATTAGAGTGATTACATAAAATCCGTGTAGGCAACACTAACCACTCTGATCATGTGACTATTAATAATATTACCTAGTTCTCCTTCCTCCTCATCCTCCTCCTCTTCCCCCTTTCCCAATAGGGTATTGTATAGTCACATGATCATCGTGGTCAGTGTTGCCTACACGGATTTTATGTAATTATTAACAATAACACAGTTAATTATATTAACACTTTCTTTCATTTATTCCCTCCCCATCTCCCTCTCTTCTCCCTCTGATTCCTCAATCCTTCACACTACATATATTACTCATACCATATATTATATATGGTTTTAATATTATATATAGCATATATAATACTACTTTATGTTTATCAAATGAACATACATTATCATACCGTTTTATTATAATGATTATATCTAGTTACTATATATATATATATATATATATATATATAATTGTTATGATTTGAGTAATAAACATTATCGTTGTTATACTCTGTGTGTTCTATTAACACAAACATTATTAATTCAATGATGTTAAAATAATCTATTGGTGTTAGAATTAATGTTATTATGTTATTTTAATATTTGATTAATTTGAAATTAGTTAACAAACGTGCAAAATAATATGAATATTTAATCTCCTATACTATGCCTCCTAGTGTAGGAGAAAAAGAGATTGATAACACAGGATGCAAACTCAGGATGATATGATGCAAATGCAAACAATATATGAAATTATGAATAGATATCAATACTTACTCCTTGATCAGGAGAGAGCAGAGGAGTATGTAAAACAACATATTGATGAATCTATTCGATTAGGCATTACTATGACAAAACAACAAAAACAACACCTTGACATAATGATGAATCCAATTAATGATGAAATTAAAAAGTTTACTTCGACAGTAGAATTCCTAGACAATATTATTGTTGAAATAACTGAAAACTCATATGTATCTGCTCTCGTGAAGTTCCCTCAAAAATCTGAATTTAACGCTTGGTTGCAAGATGTGTATTATACAGGTATTAAAACTCTCAGTCCCGTAACGGTTGATACCGTCATGACCAGTATGGTTAAAAATAAGTAATATACTTACTAGTTAACATTGTTTTACTTCCTTACTTTATTATCCATTTACCCCCCCCCTCCACCACCACCACCCATTTACTTATCTCATCCACTTCACCTCACTCCACTCATTAACACACTCACACATATAAGTTTTCATGACAACATCATGTTGTCATATCAACAGTACAATCGTTATTAACGTATAATATATATATATACATAATAATACTATATATAATATTTGTTAGTAAGGTTACAAACTACAAAAAACGTAAACAGTTGAAATAACAACATTTATAACGTTTGTTTGATTATATAGTATATACATATAATTTCAACGACAACAATAATCTTTAATATAATATTGTCTTAGATATTGAGACAATATTATATTAAATACATACAATTGTAAATGTATATAAGTTACTTATCAACACTATAATTAGATATGATTAAATTAACGGATGCCAAAAATGTCCAATATATTTTCACTACCTGGACAAAAAACAGATGAGATGGAACTAACTTTTATATTTTTGATATCATTGATATTTTTGATATCGGATTCTATTCGTAATGAATAGAATGTGTTTACAACATCATGTTGTAAAATGTATATACTATTAAGTTAAATTATACATATCATCGAAATTATTTGGTAATGGAATTACTATATGTTAAAATGTATATTAACTATAACGTATGTTTTACAGTTGATAATATCGTATAAATTGTATGTATTTAATTATGAGTATGTTTTATAATGTTTGTGAACATAAACTATACATTAACTTACCAACTTAGTAGAGTAGGTAATATTAGGTTAATTGTTAATGACCAAATTATTCAAGCATGTAAGTTGACATCAATGAGCAAAGAATTATTATTACAGATAACAATAATAGTATAAAATATATTGTTTACTTACAGTAAGTAAACGTTATACAAATAGTAATGTTGTCTAGAGACAAAAGTATATATTATATTCAACATATTCACTTATTCATACATTCACATGTTCAAAATACGTACATATATAAATAATAAAGTATAGAATTTGTAGATTAGAGGTGGTGGGAGGGAGGGAGGGGGAAAGGAGGGAGTGGGAGAAGGGAGAGGAAGCGAGGTATGAGGATTCAAGTAATAAAGATTTTACTTGTATTAATTATACTATGGATGAAATGATATAAATATCTTAATTAGTATGTGTTACATATATTACATGTTATACGATTGATGAATTTGAACTTGTACCAACAAACCATATTGTTCCATATATGTATGGATATTACTAATACCAATCACATAAATTTTTAACCAATATCCATACACATATTAATTTTTTGGGAAGATTTAAATGATACATACATATTTTACAATATTAATATTATCATTCATACTTTTGATAAATATTATCACCAACAATGTTGGTGATTACAATTGATAACTGACACTGCTAAATATTCACGTTTATGTTTATGTTTATGTTTATGTTTATGTTTATGTTTATGTTTATGTTTATGTTTATGTTTATGTTTATGTTTATGTTTATGTTTATGTTTATGTTTATGTTTATGTTTATGTTTATGTTTATG
>Ga0302300_1000209_pt1 | contig 47748 bp, 48 predicted proteins | sample III_Palsa_E1_1_FD_198756 | JGI IMG/M metagenome (GOLD analysis project Ga0302300, IMG submission 198756) | Peat permafrost microbial communities from Stordalen Mire near Abisko, Sweden - III_Palsa_E1_1 | ecosystem: Environmental > Terrestrial > Soil > Palsa > Peat permafrost | place: Sweden...
TGTATACGCATAAGCCAGCTTGACTGTGAGGCCTACAAGCCGAGCAGGCACGAAAGTGGGAGCAAGTTTTCCGCTGTCCGTACATTTGTACATGAATGTGGTATCGGCAGCGCTTTCGGATAAAAGTTACCCCGGGGATAACAGGCTTATAGCGCCCAATAGTTCACATAGACGGCGCTGTTTGGCACCTCGATGTCGGCTCATCTCATCCTGGGGCTGGAGCAGGTCCCAAGGGTCCGGCTGTTCGCCGGTTAAAGAGGTACGTGAGCTGGGTTCAGAACGTCGTGAGACAGTTCGGTTTATATCCGCTGTGGACGCTAGGAAATTTGAGAGGATCTGTTCGTAGTACGAGAGGACCCGAATGGACGCACCGCTGGTGTATCAGTTGTTCTACCAAGAGCATTGCTGAGTAGCTATCGTGCGGAATAGATAAGCGCTGAAAGCATATTAAGCGCGAAACTAACCTCAAGATTAGATTTCCCTATGACCTCCCTGAAAGACTATCAGGTTGATAGGCGCAAGGTGTAAGCACGGTAACGTGTGTAGCCGAAGCGTACTAATAGAGGCAATGACTTTTTACGAGCCATGAGTTGTATCTTTTAAGATATAGCTCATGGTTAGCAATTGACTAGTTATTGGTGCTTACAAGCATCATTAGTTGTTTGTTATTGAAAAGTTTTTTCTATCTGAAACCCGTGCTGAAACCAATGGGTACCAAATAGACTTCATTTAAAAAAGTGAGATCCATTTGGTGCCCATAGCCCGAGGGAAACACCTGTTCCCATGCCGAACACAGTAGTTAAGCCTCGGAGCGGTTACAATACTTGGAGCTAACTCCTGGGAAAATAGCACGGTGCCAAATTATATAAAAGCCATCCGAAAGGGTGGCTTTTATCTTTTAATATGACTTACGCGACATTTTTTACAGACTGAATTCAGCTTAAGGTTATATCATATTGCTTGTACTTAGACGTACATCACCCACTACACAGTAATTTTTAAATCTTTAAGGAGGATCAAATTATGGCAGGAACTGCAAAAGGCGGCCGACTGGCAGCAGAGAAGAACAAGAAAGAACACGGACCAGACTTTTATAAAAGAATAGGATCCATAGGCGGAAGAAATAGCCACACTGGTGGTTTCTTTGCTAATCGTGAATTAGCACGAAAAGCTGGCGCCAAGGGTGGATCAATTTCACGTCGTTCATAATCGAACACTACTTTATTGACAACCAAGCAATAGCGTGATAATATATTAACAGTTTCGTATGGAATGGGGGGGCTTTCTCGGAAGCCTCTTTTATTTTGCGACGGGAGACAAAGTATAATTTAAGGGAGAATATATCATATGGCTGGTACTAAAGCTGGCGGCAAAGCTGCTGCTGCAACCAACAAGAAGAAGTATGGTGGCGATTTTTACGCAAAGATCGGTGCTAAGGGCGGAAAACTAGGTCACACTGGTGGTTTCTTTGCTAATCGTGAATTAGCTAGGGCTGCTGGAGCTCAGGGCGGCCGCGTTAGTCGTCGTACTAAGAAGTCAGCTTAATTAATTTAAGTGTAACTTCTATTAAATACTCCTCTTGGTAACAAGGGGAGTATTTTTATTGGCTGACTTTAAAATGAACCAAGGGAGCCGTTGGTATATTCTTAGTTCTTCTATATGATCTGCAAAAACGACTGCTTGAAACTTTCCACTTCGTGTGGCAATTGAAACAACGATAGTGGACAATATCCCCCTGTTGAAGGCACTTAGCCGTGCAATTTGGGCAGATACTGCGACGGTAAATCCAATCCCTATATGTATCGAGGCAGTCTTGAATATGCTCTTCGTCAATTTGCTCACCAAACTCTTCTGCAAGTTGCTTGGCTTTTTCCCAGGCTTGCATTTCCAACCTGACTAATTCAAAGTCGAACTTGTAAGTTTGATGCTCGAGGACAGCGTGGCCGGTTTCATGCAGAAGTGACCATATAGCAATCTTGTCTTTGCTCTCATGATTGTAGAAAATCTCAGATGTTTCTGGTGACCAATAGAATTGACTACCAGCACTAAACTTTAGGCTGGGGTAACTCTTCTTTATTTTATTTATTACTGCTTGCATTGGGAAAACGTTGTTTTATAAAATCATAACAACCGTAGACGACCGCTTGTTCCGGTCGTTTTGCTTCAACTAGAGCAGGCATCTTAATAAGAGGCACATGATATTTTTTGAGCTCATTCGCTAGTGGCTTCTTGTACTTATCAAAGTAGTGGCCTACGCTACCACCCATGACAATAACTTCAGGCTCAGTAATTGCTATAAGTTCAACAAAACCTTTGGCAAGATCACGGCTAATAGCTTCCCAGGTTTCTTCGTCATCTATGTCCTTGGCCATTTTGCCGTAACGTTCGACTATAGCTTTACCGCTGGCAAAACTTTCCCAGGGCACGGACTTACCTTCGTGTTCGAGCAATATAGTTCTGCCGCCACCGTCACCGATGTTGACATCAATCTGTTGATTAACTACTAAAGCGTAGCCAATACCTGTACTAACCGTTATGTATAAAACGTTTTGGTATTGGTCTTTTATGACCATTGCCTCAGATAGGGCGGCCAACTTGGCATCATTCTCTATGGCGACAGGAGTGCGCGTTAAATCTTCTATATCGTCTTGCAGACTGACGTTATGCCAAGCTAGATTGCTTGAGTTAAGTAGTGTGCCACTAGCTCTATCAATACCAGGACCGGGTACGCCAACACCTACAGCGTGAAAGTCTTTATTTTCAAGCTTGTCTATCTGTTCAGCTAGATCTTTAAGGAACTTTTTATAGTTTTGATCGGTAGGGAATTTGATACTTTCCTTAATAACGCCACTTTCATCTAAACTGGCGATTAAGGTCTTGGTGCCACCAATATCAATCCCTAAATACATAATAAGTAGTTTAGCATTAGCTGACACTTTACTAAAGGGGTTAATAGATGATAAAATTAAAACAATCTTACAGTTAGCAAACTAAGTGGTTTTTAGGAAAGAGGAGTTCAGCTTTTTGAAAACAAGCTGTTTGCTACTCTAGGAAAATACATTATGAAGGAGGCATGAACAATCATGTCAGCTATGGTTACCATGGATGAGCTGCTTCAGGGCAGCGAGATAGAAAACCTCAAAACAGGTGAGGTTGTAGAAGGGGCTGTTACGACAGTCAAGAAGAACGAGGTCTGGGTAGACTTAGGAGCCCAGGGCGTTGGTGTAGTAATGCGCCGAGAGATAGGGCACGGCCAAGGACTAGAGGTCGGTCAAAATATAACAGTCAGTGTAATCGATCCAGAAATGGAAGAAGGCTACGCGCTGTTGAGTATGAAGAGAGCGGTTAAGGATAGGGGCTGGGATGAGCTTCAGCGTATCCACGAAGCTAATGAAATTATCGACATTATGCCTTATGATGCAAACAGAGGCGGACTCCTTGTAGAAATAGAAGGTGTACGTGGATTCTTACCTGTATCGCAGCTTGCTGCAGGGCACTACCCAAGAGTTTCGGGAGCCGATAAAGACGAGATACTACAGAAGCTACATGCTTTGATTAATAAGTCTCTAAGAGTCAGAGTCTTGGATGTTAGTCGAAAAGATAATAAGTTAATCTTTTCTGAAAAAGAAGCCGTAAGAGATGATACCCAGGCAAGGTTCAGCGAACTAGCCATAGGCGATGTTGTTGAAGGCGTTGTGACTGGTGTTATAGACTTCGGTGCATTTGTTAATGTTGATGGAATTGAAGGATTGATCCACATATCAGAAATATCTTGGGAGAGAGTAGATAACCCTCGAAACTACCTAAAGGTTGGTGACAAGGTTAAGGCTAAGATCGTAGCTATAGACAAAGATCGTCTATCTTTAAGTCTCAAGCAAATGTCTGAAGACCCATGGCTAGAACAAGTTAAAGCTTTCAAAAAGGACGATGTTGTTGAAGGTAAGGTAACTCGGATTACTCCATTTGGTGCTTTTGTTCAGCTAAGTCCAAGCGTGGAAGCGTTAGTACATGTTTCTGAGATGAGTGATGACGAAACTGTTGATCCAGAAAAACTATTTCAGCTCAACGAACGTAAAGAGTTTAAAGTTCTAGATATTGATACCGAAAATCGTAAGATTGCTTTAAGTTTGAAGGAAGCAAAGCCAAGTTCTTCCAAAAAAGCTAAAACTACTAAGACGACTAAGAAAAAAGAAGATGAAGTAAGCTAAAGTCCTTTTGGACTAGAAAGGAGCCGGCAGTAAGATGGCAGAGAGTACAGCTCAGACTACCGTCATAGAGATCGAGGATACGGTAACTGTCGGCACCTTAGCCGAAAAGTTATCCATACCTGTTAGTCGTTTAATTGGGCAACTAATAAAGAACGGTATAATGGCTACCGTTAATGAGAAAGTCGACTTCGATACGGCTCAAATAATAGTTGAAGACCTGGATATAGGATTAACTTTATCTAAAAAGAGTGCGCTAGAGAATCCTGTACCCATAAGAGCAAAACCAGTTGCCTCAACTAATGCTAAGTCTAGACCCCCTGTAGTTGCAGTAATGGGTCATGTTGATCATGGCAAAACAAGTCTGTTAGATGCCATCAGAGGCGCTAATGTGGTAAAAGGTGAAGCAGGTGGTATAACGCAGCATATTTCAGCCTATCAGGTTGAGCATAAAGGTAGAAAGATTACTTTCCTAGATACTCCAGGTCATGAGGCTTTTGCAGCAATTAGGGAGCATGGCGCTCATTTAACCGACATTGTTATCTTAGTAGTTGCTGCTGATGATGGCGTGAAGCCACAAACTATTGAAGCTATTAGGTTTGCCAGAAAGGCAGGCGTTAAGATTATTGTTGCCATCAACAAGATGGATAAAGAAGGTGCAGATCCTAATAGGGTTAAACAGCAATTATCTGAGCACGAATTATTAATTGAAGAATATGGTGGAGATATTGTTGTACAACCCGTATCGGCGAAGACCAAAGAAGGCGTGCCAGAGTTGCTCGATATGCTACTACTCGTATCAGACGTCGAAGATTTAAAGGCAGATTATGATGTACCAGCTCGAGGCCTTATTATCGAGGCTCACATTGAGCATGGTCGAGGTCCAGTAGCCCAAGCTTTAATAGAGCAGGGAACTCTAAAAACAGGAGAATTTATTGTTGCCGGTGAGTCTTACGCTAAGGTCAGAAATCTTGAAGCTACAACCGACAATAAGCCTATAAAATCTGCTACCCCATCAACACCTGTCGTTATTACAGGTTTTAAAACGTTACCCGAGTTCGGTGATGAGTTTGCGGCAGTAGCTAATGAAAAAGAAGCCAGGTCTTCTTCAATAGCCCAGGCCAATGAAAACAACTCAAGAGGCGGCCGTCTCGACATTGGTAGCAACGAATTGATTCGCTTAATAAACCGAGACAAGAAGCTATCTGAATTTAACATAATAGTTAAAGCTGATGTACAGGGTTCACTAACTTCTGTAATCGACAGCCTTAGAACTATGGATACTGATGAAGTAGCCGTCAGAATAGTCGGCAGCGGCATTGGACCTATTAATGAAAACGATCTTTATCTTGCACACACCTCAGGCGCAACCATATATGGTTTCAACGTTGGCTTTCCAACTAGCAGCAAACAACAGGCGAGCAGGGATAAAGTTAACGTACATATGTATAAAGTCATATATGAACTCATTGATGACGTTAAAGCCGAATTGTCTAATCTATTAAGTCCAGAAATTGTAGAAAAGGATTTGGGTAGACTTGTCGTAAAAGGTATATTCAAGACTACAAAAACAGAAATTATTTGTGGAGGCGAGGTTACTAAAGGTAAGTTAACCGTACCGTCGTTAGCCAGAGTTACGAGAGATGGCGAAACTTTGGACGAAGTAGAGGTTACTGGTCTAAGACGTGGTCCGGCTGAAGCCAAAGATATACTTGAAGGTGAAATGTGCGGAATGAGTTTGAAAACTACAAAACGCTTAGACTTACAGGAAGGTGACAGGGTTGAGTTATTTACTAGAGAGGCGCTACAGCGCCAACTTTAAGAATGCTACAATATAGAAAAGAAGGTTAAACTTATGCTAAGAATAGACAACAGTTTACTACAAGACATAGGCTTAGGCGGATTACCTGATGCCGAAAAGAATAGTTTATTGAAGCATATCTACGAAACTCTTGAAATGCGTGTGGGCATCAGATTAGCTGATCAAATGAGTAATGAGCAGTTAGATGAATTCGAGCGTTACTTTGAAGCTAAAGACGACGAGGGAGCTTTTAAATGGCTTGAATCAAACTTCCCAAACTATAAAGATATAGTCCAAGAAGAATTTGATAAGCTCAAAGGTGAAGTTGCACAATCTGCCCCTCAAATACTATCTGCTAGCCAAACTCAGCCAACTGATCCTCAACCACAGCAATCCAACACTCAACCTCAGTACCAACAACAGGATGCTCCGCAACAACAGCCTTATAATCAGCCTACAAATGCTCCGGCTCCACAGCAATTTGATCAGCCACAACCAAATGGTGGTTTTCCTGATCCTAGCCAAAATTTTAGTCAGCCCTCCCAGGCTCCTGCCCCTCAACCTCAAATTACACCTCCTAACCAGAATCAACAGGTTCCTAGTTCTGACTATGGCCAGCCAACTGATCCTCAGCTACAGCCTAATACGCAGCCACCAGTTGATAATTCGCAGTTCGAGCAGCAGCAACCACCTTATCCAAACCAGCAACCTCCTGCTGGACCACAACCTAGCGGCTATTAGCCTGAATTCTTACAGATAAAACCTACCTTTCTGTACTATTATTACTGCTTATGCATTAGAAAGGGGGTGTTTATGGGTTTAAGTCAGAGTGAACTCAATATACAACGAGTAATTACAACTGGTGATAGTACATATGATTATGATGATGCAAGGGAAAAAGCAAGGCCCAAATTAAGCCAAAATGAACTGGCCGCACATCTCAGTAATATTGCACTGAAGCGTGTTACTTTAGATTATTTAAATAAACACAGTAGACCAGACTTTATATGGTCTAGCGGTGACGATAATGATGGTGGAAATCCCGCTAGGTTGATTCCTCTGAACTCCGGAGGTGGGCCTGGTGCAGTTGGATTAGACTTATTACCTATCGCTGCTTAGTTAAGGCTAAACTGAATAACCTGAAAGGTAGGATACCGAATCCATCTCTTTCTTACCGTGAGGGATGAGTTTATCTACAATCAATATTCCGTTTGCGGTGTATATGCCGAATTCTTTGTTATCTCTGTAAATTGAACCAGGTTTATCAGAGCCTCCTTTGACATGGGCTTTAGTGATTATTACAGGCTGACCATTTATGTCTGTACGACTTCTTGGCCATTCTTTGTAGGCTCTTATTTCTCGTTCAAGCTCTTCAGCAGACTTATTAAAGTCTAGTACTCCGTCAGATTTACTCAATTTTGATGAGTATGTTACTCCCCGGGATGGTTGAGAGCTTTGACTTAGACTGCCGTTGAAGTATTCAGGTAAGGTTTGCTTGAGCATACGATCACTCAGGAGTATTAGTTTTTCGGTTAGTTCCTTTGAGTCCATATCTCGACCTAGGTTTATGGGCTCTTGTTTTAGTAAAGGGCCTTCATCTAATGCTTCAACTATTAGCATTAAACTAACGCCGGTTTCTTGATCACCCTTTAATACAGAATAGGTAATCGGATCAGCTCCTCGCCAACGTGGTAGTAGTGAAAAGTGACTATTAACGATACCTAAAGGGAAATAGCTTATAACTTCTTTGGGTATTATTATGCCGTAATCTATAACAACCCCTAAAGTGCTTTTAAGAGAGCTATTTTTAAATAACTCTTTCAGATCTTTTTTATTTGCAGTTGATAAGATTTTTAAACTAAGCTTTTCGGCAATATCTAAAACAGGAAAAGTGCCTTTATGATGCAGAGGCTTAGGTTTTGTTATAACGGCTTCAATCTCAAAATCTTGAGCAAGCAGCTCAAGTGAGCGGGCTGCGACAGGGCCACTACCAAAGAATACTACTGTTGCGGATTTCTGTTTCATAATCTTGTGACTCCAATTTTCCATCGTCTGCTAAGCGAAAGAAAGCTTCTTTATTATCTTTAATAAGATCTATGAATAGTTTACCGTGACAGTGATCTATTTCGTGTTGAAAAATTCTTGCTAAAAAGCCTTCAGCTGTAACTCGAAACTCTTTGCCCTCTAGATTGATGGCTTTAACTTTAACTTTAGGGTAACGCAGAACCTTACCATAAAGATTCGGTACGCTTAAGCAACCTTCGTAATCTTCGATTAATTCACCCTCTTGTTTGACGATAACAGGGTTAATAAAGGCTGTAAAAGAGTGATTAGCTTTATCGTCGTAATTATTTCTAACTACTATTATTTGATATAGCCTATCTATTTGTACGGCCGCAAGAGCAACCCCAACTTCATGATCGCGGCTCTCGTCCCAGTTAATAGTGGCACCTTTCATGTCTTCAATAACTTGACGTATCTCAGGCGTAATAAGTCCGACCTTATTTGATTTTTGCCTAAGATGAGAGTTGGGCAAGGCTATAATGTCATCTTTTGTCATAGAATTTCAAATGTCAGTATACCTGTTATTCTACAAGAGGTCTACAGGGTCTATGTCATAAGTCCAATTTGGTGGTAGTATAGCTACAACCTTTATAAGTTCTGAACGGCTAACAGACTTAACAATCAGTTGCCACTGATATTTTCCTTGGAATCTCTCATGAAAAGAAGGGGCGGGCCCCTCTACTCTAATTTTTAAGCCACTTGAGGCAATAGCTGCTTTAAGCTTCTGTGCGGCGGTTTCTGCTCCCTTTAAACTGGCTCTACGTACAGAAAGCTTTAATAGGTAGCAAAATGGAGGAAACAAGAACTCTTTCCTGCTTTCAAGCTCCTCTTTATAGAAGTTTTTATAATCTTTGTTTATAGCAAAGTTAATAATTTTATTCTCCGGATGGTATGTCTGAATGATTGCTTTACCGGTGACATGTCCTCTTCCGATACGGCCTATAACCTGATTAATCAAAGCAAAAGTTTTTTCTTGAGCAGTGAAGTCAGGAATATACAAACTTGTGTCAGCAAGTAATATTCCAACCAAGCTTAGTTTGGGTAGGTCTAGGCCCTTAGCCAACATTTGTGTTCCGATTAATATGTCGATTTTCCCTTCTTTTGCTTCTAAATATTTTTGTTCAAAACTCTCGGCTTTAGAATTGTCAGTATCGAATCGGCCAATTCTCGCGTTTGGAAAAATCCTTAGAACCTCGTCTGCTATAGCCTTTGTTCCTGCAGTCTTAAAGACAACATCAGGCTTACTACAAGATGGACAGCTAATTGGTGCTACATTGTGGTAACCACAACTATGACAACGAACTTGATGCTTATCGCCATGGTAGGTAAGGGGTATATCGCAATTTGGACAGACAGCTTGCCAGCCACAATTCTCACACATTACCAGTCGTGCCGTACCACGCCTGTTTAGATATAGTAATGATTGTTCGCCCCTGGAGAGACAGCCTTCAATTTCATTGATAAGAGTTTGGCTTAGATAGGACGATCTATTAAATAGGCTATGATCTTTGCGGTCTACTAAAACTATTTCTGCATCGGGATGATTATGCGGCTGAGCCAGCTTATTCAATTCAATAATAGGTTTATTTTTTTGCTGTGCTAAATAGTAGTCTGACACCAAAGGAGTAGCCGAGCCTAATACAAGACTTGATTTCGTTAAGCTTGCTAAGTACGCCGCTACTCGTCCTGTGACGTAATGCGGTGCTTGTTCCTGTTTGTAAGCGTTCTCGTGCTCCTCATCTAAGACGATGAGACCTAGATTGTTTAAAGGAGCAAACAAAGCTGACCTAGGCCCTATAACGATTACAGGATGTTCTGCTAATAGACACTGTAACCATGCCTTACGTCTTTCGAGTGGAGTCTGCTTTGAGTGCATAACAATAACTCTTTCACCAAAGATATTCTTAAAACTCTCGGCCAGTTGCGAGGTTAAGCTTATTTCAGGTGTTAGGATTACGGATGATTTATTAGCCTCAAGTGTCTTTAATGCCAATTCTATATAAAGTCGCGTTTTGCCTGTGCCTGTTTTGCCGTGTAATAGGTAAGTATTAGGCTCATTCATAGTGTCTAGAGCCAGAGTTTGCTCACTGGTTAATTTTGGTAAGTATTTATCTTTGAGATGTGAGCTTTTTATTGCCACTACCTCACTAGTCGATTTGTCGGGTAAGCTAGCAGGCAAAATCTGTTTAGTAATCGCCCCTAGAGGAGAGGGGTAATAATTTATAATCCACTGACATAATTTAATTAAGTGCAGAGGTATAGGGGGGAGATCTAGAAGCTTGGATATAGGCTTAGTTTTAAACTTAGGTTCTTCTGATAATCCCGAAATGAAACCAAGGACAAGATTATTCTGCAGCTCGACTTCGACGATTGAGCCTGTCTTAATTTTTGTATCAAAAGAGTATGTTAGTGGCTCAACACCGTGGTAACGGCTACTACGCACCCAAACAAAGTAATAGAACATAATTAGTATTATAGTCTAGATAACCGGATATAGCTTTTTATGCCTTGTAAAAGTTTTTTGAGGCAGCTATACTAGTATTAACGTTGTTCACATAACAATAAGAGGTAAATTTTTATATGCTAGATGTTTTTATAACTTCACGAGTCAGACGCAAAATTATTGTTATATATGCGAAGTATCCCGACTTCAAAACACATGTAAGGGGCTTGGCTAAATTAATTAAAGAGGACGCTGGTAATATCCAGAGAGAACTCAAAAGACTTGAAAAAGTTGGTTTTTTAATAAGCGAAAAACAAGGCAATACCAAGGTTTATTCAACTAATAAGCAATTTCCAATTTTCAGAGAATTGCAGAGCATAGTTCTTAAATCTCAGCGTTCTTCTCAGCAAAAAAGAGTAACTGGTTAAAATGCCTTGCATTTATTACCTCTGTAAAGTACAATAGTTGACTGATGATACAAGTAACCCGTAAAGACCCAAAAGAATCAACCGAGAACCTGCTGAGACGCTTTAATCGTAAGGTACAGCAATCCGGTATGATTGCTGAGGTTAAGCAAAATCAATACTTCCAGAAGCCTATCAGTAAGACTGAACGACGTCAGAAAGCTATTGTTCGCCAAGAGAGAAAAGCTGTTAAGCTTAAGAAAATCAAACTAGGACAAAGATAGTAGCAATGCTTGAAGAGAAGCTTGAGAAAGACATCAAGTCATCTCTTTTATCTGGCAACTCATTTAGAACAACCACTCTAAGAGGTTTAAAGGCTAATTTACTTAATCTAAAAGTAGCTACTGGTAAAAGAGAGACAGGCCTCAGCGATGATGAGGTTATAGAAGTTTTTGTGAAAGAAGCTAAGAAGCGCCAAGAAAGCGCAGATCTATATAGGCAGGGTGGTGACTCAACTCGCACTGAGGCTGAATTAAATGAGAAGAAGATAATAGAAGAGTACCTACCAAAACAACTTAGCGAAGAAGAAATCTCTGAAGTTGTAGACAAAGTAATCGTAGACACTGGAGCTTCAACCATGGCAGACATGGGCAAGGTTATAGGCCAGGTAAAAGCACAGCTAGGTGCAACTGCTGAAGGCAGTATAGTTGCTAAATTAGCGAAGGAAAAATTACAATGATACTTCTTATGGGCATAGCTGGATCGGGTAAAGGAACACAAGGTAAGATGTTGTCCGACCAACACCAGTTTCACCTTGTCTCTATGGGTGACGTTCTTAGAATGTATGTTACAGGACAGCAAAGAAAGAGAATGATGGCTGGCGGATTGCTTGATGATGCTGAGATTATCTCTATTGTCGACAAACTTATGTCGACCATTTCCAACAGTGAAGAAGTGATATTGGATGGATTCCCTAGAACTATTCCGCAAGCTGAATGGCTGGCAAAACAGGTTGAGGCAGGACGTTTTAATCTTAATATAGCCATACATTTAGTTGCCACAAGAAAGGCCGTTAAAGAGAGACTATTAAAAAGGGCGCGTCTCGATGATAAGGAAGCATCTATTGAAGCTCGTTTCGATGAGTATGAGAAATCAACATTACCACTTATTAAGTGGCTAGAAGAGCATAATGTAAAAGTTATGAATATTGATGCCGAAAGACCTGTAGATGTTGTTAATAAAGACCTTGTTGATATTATAAAAAATAACTAGCTAGATAAAATATGGTAACCAAGGTTAAAACCAATCAAGAGATAAGCGCCATCAGAGAAAGTGGCAAGATGCTTGCTACTGTTTTAGGTGTTTTAGAAAAACAGCTTGAGCCTGGCATGTCAACAAAAGATGTTGCCATAATTGCATCAAGAGAACTTGAGTCATTGGGTGGTGAACCGTCCTTTTTAGGTTATCAAGGTTTCCCTGACGTTATATGTATATCTGTGAACGAAGAAGTTGTTCACGGTATACCCAACCCCACAAAAATTATTAAAGAAGGTGATATCGTGGGTCTTGATTTTGGCGTGACTTACAGAGGTATGATTACCGATGCAGCAATAAGTGTAATTGCTGGTAAGCCTAAGCAAAGTAATCATATTAATATTGTTGAGACCACTAAAAGATCACTTTACGCAGGCATAAGTGTTGTAAAAGATAATGTAAGAACTGGAGATATAGGTTTTGCTATCGAGAGTTCAATCAAAGGTAAATACGGGATAGTTAAAGACTTAGTCGGACATGGTGTTGGCCATTATGTCCATGAAGATCCAAATATTCCTAATTATGGCAGAGCTAATACAGGACCATGGCTAAAGCAGGGCATGACTATAGCAATTGAGCCAATGCTAACGTTGGGTACAGATAGAGTTAATGTTTCACCAGATGGTTGGACGATACTCACAGCCGACGGATCTTATTCTGCCCACTTTGAACACACAGTTCTTATCACTGAAGACGGGGCTGAAATCCTAACCACGTTGTCATAGCGAAACAATAGCGTTATACTGTGGACCAGATGAAACCTGAACAATTTGTTGGTTTAGACATAGGCACAAGTACCGTTCGTTGCGTGATCGGCACCTTCGATCCAAACGGCAGTAGTGTGCCGTCTATCATTGGACATGGACAAGCTACTAATCAAGGAATGCGCAGAGGTACGGTTGTACACATAGATGATGTAGCTGATGCAATTGTGCAGGCACTTACAGAGGCTGAAAGAATTTCTGGTATGAATATCAAGAGGGCGACAGTTAATGTTAATGGTTCTCATATTAGTGGTTTGAACTCAGAAGGTGTAATTGCTATTAGTGCTGCTAATCGTGAAATTACTGCTGAAGACAGAATGAGAGTTGAAGAAGCGGCAACTATTGTTAAATTGCCGTCTAACAGGGAAATCGTTCAATTTTTTGCTAAGAACTATAGTCTAGACGGACTACGCAATATTAAAGACCCAGTTGGCATGCATGGTGTAAGGCTTGAAGTTGAAGCCCATATGATTACTGCAGCTACTCCTAATTTACGCAATTTAGATATGGCTCTCGATAAAGCTGAGATAATTCCGACTCACCATGTAGTTTCGGGTCTTGCAGCTGCTGAGGCAGTTTTCAGCAGGCAGCAAAAAGAGGCAGGTACAGCTTTAATTGACGTTGGTGCCGGCACTACTAATTTGATCGTATTTGAGGATGGCGAGGTACAACATGTAGCTGTCTTACCTATAGGTGGTCAGCATATAACAAACGACTTGGCCATAGGTCTAAAAACTGACCTAGATATTGCTGAAATAGTTAAAATTCAGCATGCTGATCTAAGTACCTCTAACAGTACAAAATCTACAGCGACCGTTAAAGTTGAGGGCAAATCATATAACTTTGATTTCCAGGATGTCTCTATGATAATTGAGGCTAGAGTAGAAGAGCTTCTTGAATATGTCGAAAAAGAACTTCATAAGATTAAAAAATCACAAAAATTGCCTGGCGGAATTGTTATAACAGGTGGCACAGCCAAAATGAAAGGCTTTGATGAACTGGCAAAGCAGAAACTTCAATTGCCAGCTCGAATAGGCAAGATTCAAAACATAGGTGGCCTAGTAGATACAGTAGAGGACCAAAGTTTTACGACAGTGATTGGTTTAATGCTTCTAGATATGCTTTTGGTTTCATCGCTGCCTTCTAATGGTGGCTCTATGAGCTCTGCAAAAAATACCCGAACACTAATTCGGGGTATCTTTGAACGACTCAAGTCTTAGTGAATAAAAAAGCTAAACGACGAAAAAATAATTTGTTTTTAAATTAATCTTTCATTTTTGGTCAAAAAGCGATGTGCAAATTTGTTGAACTTTGTGAGTACCTCGTTTATACTACCTGCGTATATAAAGCTAGACTGTGAGTGAGGGAGACTAAGGGGATTATATGCCACAAGTTGTTGAACCAGCGATCGAGACATTTGCACAAATAAAAGTTATTGGTATTGGCGGCGCCGGTGGCGCGGCTATTAATAGGATGGTGGACGCTGGAATTGAAAATGTAGAGTTTATTGCGATCAATACTGACGCACAGGCCTTGCATCATTCAAAAGCTAACAGGAAGATACATATAGGCAAGGATGCAACACGTGGCTTAGGTGCAGGTGCCGATCCTGTTGTTGGTGAGTCTGCTGCTAAAGAATCTATTGAAGAGATTCAACAGGCTCTTCAAGGCGCAGACATGGTCTTTATAACTATTGGTGCTGGTGGCGGTACTGGAAGCGGCGCCGGACACGTAGTAGCTGAAGTGGCTAAGCAGATGGGAGTGTTAGTAATTGGTTTTGCTACCAAGCCTTTCGCATTTGAAGGTGAGAAACGTCAAAAGAACGCTGAAATAGCTATCGATAAACTCAGCGCAGCCGTAGATACATTAATAGTTATTCCTAACGACAGACTACTTCAGACGATTGACAGAGACACACCTTTAGTTGAGGCATTCAAAGTAGCAGATGACGTACTAAGACAAGGCGTGCAGGGAATTTCAGACCTTATTACAGTTCACGGCTTGATTAACTTAGACTTCGCTGACGTTAAAACTGTTATGACGAAGGCTGGCTCAGCTCTTATGGGCATTGGTAGAGCTGGCGGCGAGAATAGAGCGATAGAAGCTGCGAAGCAGGCCATAGAGTCTCCATTACTTGAAGTATCAATTGACGGTGCCCGCGGCATCTTATTCAACGTAATAGGTGGCAATGACCTAACTATGCATGAAATTAATGCTGCTGCCGAAACAATCACGACTGCAGCTGACCCTGAAGCCAATATAATCTTTGGTGCAACAATCAATCCTGAATTAGACGGTGAAGTAATAATCACAGTCGTAGCGACAGGCTTTGACGCCTCTTACTACACTCAGCGAGCAACTACTAATCAAAGAAGCTCAGGTACTGCTGTACAGCCAGAAGTATTTAAGAGTAAGTCAGACGAAAAGGCTTTATCTGAGATTGATATGGACTTAGATGATCAAAATGAAGCAGCGGCTAACCCTGACTTCACACAAGAGACTTCAATGCCTAATATCTGGTCTATATCAGATGAAGATAAAAAAGAGGAAGAAGAACACGAGGAACATGAAGAAGACGAGTCTTCAGACCAGGAATCTTCTCATTTAGATGATGCCAATGTTATAACAAGTGATCTTGAAGATAAAGTAGAAGAACCATCTTTCCTACGTCGCTTACGTCGTAAGCACAAAGAAGACGAAGAAGAAGAGAAAAACTAGATCATATTTTAGATTCTTGAATCCCTTATTCATCAATAATTTAAGGTGTAATGGCGTACTAAATAATACAGCGATTTTGTATTGCAAAACGCTATGGATGGGGTTATATTAGGAGAACACAGCACTATATGTGGAAAACCAAAATCACATAACAAGACAGAGCTGAGCACATTTAATGGTAAGAAGGAGGCTGCATGAAATGCACTCAATGCCAAAGCGAGGACATCAAAGTTATAGAATCGCGTGACGTGGCAGAGGGTCAAGCTATTCGCCGCCGCCGCATGTGCAATAGTTGTGAACATCGTTTCACAACTTACGAGCGCTTGGAAAGACCACAGCTGATAGTCATCAAAAATGATGGCACAAGAGAGCTGTTTAATAGAGCAAAGCTATTGGCTGGTCTTTATCGAGCGTGTGAGAAAACCGTAGTAACTTCTCTAGAATTAGAGAAGCTTGTCGACACAATAGAGCAGGAACTCTATGGGTGCGGCGAGCAAGAGGTTCACTCTAAGCGCATAGGCGAGCTGGTTATGGATCAGCTAGCCCGACTAAACGAAGTGGCTTATGTACGCTTTGCAAGTGTCTACAGACGATTTAAGGACATTGCCGGTTTCGAGCAAGAGTTGTCTATAGTCAGACAAGGCAAGCATATAGTTCCACAGAACCAATAAAAATTAAAATAAACCAAAATCTATATATAAAGAGGAGAGGGCAAAATAGTATGGGACAAACAACTAGTTTAGGTGTGGGGAGGTTTTTTACACCTGAAAAAAGCAGAGCCTACGATCAATTAAAGTGGGTAAAAAAAGATTCGATTATTAAAAATCCGGCTACTGGAATACCTGTTTTTGAACAAAGGGGAGTTGAATTTCCAGAAGGTTGGTCGCTTAATGCAATCAATATAGTCGCTCAGAAGTACTTTACTGGTACACCTGGCACCAAGGAGCGTGAAAGATCACTTAAGCAGCTTGTTGATCGAGTTGCTGACACGATTACCCGTCAAGGTCTCCAAGAGGGCTATTTTGCTAATGAATTAGAAGCCGAAGATTACCGCGAAGAGCTTAAATATATACTGGCCACACAACGAGCAGCCTTTAACAGCCCGGTCTGGTTTAATATCGGCGCTAAAGATCGCGCTCAGCAGGCTAGCGCTTGCTTTATTCTTGGTATCGAGGACACAATGCCAGCAATACTTAACTGGTACGTTGAAGAGGGAATGATCTTTAAGGGCGGTAGCGGTAGCGGCATTAACCTAAGCGGTATACGCTCTAGTGTTGAGGCTTTAGGTAAGAGCGCTGGCACTGCTAGTGGACCATTAAGCTTTATGCGTGGTGCTGATGCTAGCGCTGGAGCAATTAAGAGTGGTGGTAAGACTAGACGTGCTGCAAAGATGGTTATCTTAAATGCTTCACATCCAGATGTTGAAGAATTCATTTGGAGTAAAGCGATTGAAGAACGAAAAGCCCGTGACTTGCAGTCACTCGGCTGGGATATGAGTCTTGATGGTAAGGATTCTTTTAGCATTCAATACCAGAACGCTAATATATCCGTTAGGGTAGACGATGCATTCATGGAAGCAGTTCAAAACGACCAAGATTGGCAGCTTAAAGCTGTAACTTCAGGCAAGACAGTTAAGACTGTTAAGGCACGCAAGTTGTTTAGACAATTTGCTGAAGCTGCTTGGGAGTGTGCTGATCCGGGTATGCAGTTCGATACGACTGTTAATAAGTGGCACACAACACCAGTTGCTGGCCGCATTAACGGGTCTAATCCATGTAGCGAATATATGCACTTAGACAACTCAGCCTGTAATCTTTCCAGCATTAACTTGCTTAAGTTCCTAAACGAAGACAACACCTTTGATATCAAAGCTTTCATTTACACCACGGAAGTTATGTTTACGGCTCAAGAGATACTTGTGGGCTATAGTGAATACCCAACTGAAAAGATTGGAAAGACCGCTAAAGCTTACCGCGAACTTGGTCTTGGTTATGCCAACCTAGGTGCTTTGCTTATGGCTCTTGGCTTGCCTTATGACTCTGAAGAAGGACGCGCTATTGCCGGTGCTATAACAGCCCTAATGACAGGACATGCTTACGCTACTAGCGCTAAGATTGCTAACCGAGTTGGTCCTTTCGCGGGCTACGCTAAAGACCGAGAAGGTGTGCTTAAAGTCCTTAAAATGCACAGGGCAGAAGTATCGAATATTGATGCTAGCCTGGTTCCAGAAGAACTGCTTAGCGCAGCTGCAACAGCTTGGGACGAAGCTGTAGAATTAGGCGAACTTTACGGAGTTAGAAATTCTCAAGCCAGCCTACTTGCTCCTACTGGAACGATCGGTCTAATGATGGACTGCGACACCACCGGTATTGAGCCTGATCTTGGCCTTGTTAAAGTTAAAAAACTTGTTGGCGGCGGTACTATGAGTATTGTTAACCAAACAGTACCTAGGGCTCTTAAGATTCTTGGTTACACTCAAGAGCAGATTAACGACATCATTGCTTACATTGACGAGGAAAAAACAATTATTGGCGCTCCTCATCTTTCTAAAGCACACGAGCCTGTCTTTGCTTGTTCAATGGGAGATAATTCAATCCATTACCTTGGCCACGTAAAGATGATGGCTGCAGTACAACCTTTCCTAAGTGGTGCTATCAGTAAGACTGTTAATATGCCAGAAGAAGCTACCGTAGAGGATATAGAACAACTTCATATAGATTCCTGGAAGATGGGTCTAAAAGCAGTAGCTATTTACCGCGACAACTGTAAAGTAGCTCAGCCTCTAAGTATGGCTAAAAAAGAAGACAAGAATAAGGAAGAACCTAAAACTACAGAAGCTATTAACGACAAGTACGTTGTTAAGGGAGCTATCAGGAGGCCTTTGCCAAAAGTTAGGGCTGCCAAAACCTTTTCATTCACTGTTTCAGATAGCCGTGGTTACATAACAGTAGGTGAATATGAGGATGGTAACCCTGGTGAATTGTTCATCAACACAGCTAAAATGGGATCAACCCTTGCTGGGTTAATGGATTCATTTGCACGCTCAGTCAGCTATGGTTTGCAGTACGGCGTACCTCTAAAGACCTACGTTAACGGCTTTAGTCATATGAGCTTTGCGCCATCTGGCATAACGGATGATCCAGAGATCCGTACAGCTTCAAGTCTAGTCGACTACATCTTTAGAAGATTGGCTTTAAGTTACCTGAGCTTTGACGATCGCTTGGAACTTGGTCTAGCGTCAATCGACGATATGCCCGAGATGCAAACAACTTTAATCGGCGAGGCTGAAACTAATGAGCCAACTCAAATAGAAGTACCTACTCCTCCAGTACAGGTGAGCCAGACAGTGGTCAATGCTAAAATGCCAGAAGTATCGCAGCCTGCTCTTGTCCGCAAAGCACAAGATAGCACAGCACCACTCTGCTACAACTGCGGCAATCAAACGCAGAGAGCTGGAAGTTGTTACGTTTGCTCAAGCTGCGGCAGTACTACTGGCTGTAGCTAAGCAAGATAAAGCATAACTATGTTAAAATTGCATTGTTATGAGACTAGTAATTCTTTACAGGCCAGAATCTGAACATGGAAGGGTGATAGAAGATTTCATCCGAGAATATCAGTTCAGAAACAACTCGAAACAGCTAGAAGTAGTTAACGTAGACACTCGTGATGGTATAGCTACGGCGACACTTTACGACATCATGCAGTACCCGGCCATCTTGGTCTTGCAAAACGATGGTCAGGTACACAAGATGTGGCAAGGGAACGAACTTCCTTTGATAGACGAAGTTGCTTCCTATACTCGTGCCTAAGCCTGTGATATATTAAAAGCAAATCCGTTAGGAGCGGCAATCAACCGCCAGGAGTGAGAAGAAAAGTCTTGATCGACCTATTAGAACTCAACGTTTAGCTTACGTAACAAGTTTAAATAAGCGCTTTTGAGAGATGAGCCTCAAAGGAAACCGGATGGTACCGTCCTTATATGTAAAAGGACTCCGGTGGCCCTAATTGAGGCTTTATTTTTTTAACAGGAGAACTAACCCAATGAAATTTAAGAAAGGTACTAGACGCAAGGCAATAGACTACGAAAAGTCTCTTATTAAGTATTGGAAAGATAATAAGATTTTTGAGAAATCAGTTGAGCTGAGACCCAAAGACGACGCCTATGTTTTCTATGATGGGCCGCCGTTTATAACAGGTGCGCCCCATCATGGAACACTGCTGTCCAGCATAGTTAAAGATGCAATGCCTCGTTATCAAACAATGAAAGGTAAGCGCGTTGAGAGAGTTTGGGGTTGGGACTGCCATGGCTTGCCGGCAGAAGTCTTTACCGAGCAAAAGCTGGGCATTAAAGATAGGCGAGACATCGGCACTAAAGTTTCATTAGAGGATTACATCAATACTTGCCGCGAAAATATGATTCAAACAGGCAATGCATGGGAAGATACAATCGATCGCATTGGACGCTGGGTAGACTTTAAAGGCGCTTATAAGACAATGGATAAAGACTACATGGAATCCATTTGGTGGGCTTTCAAGAAACTCTATGAAGCAGGAAAGATCTATGAGGGCGAAAGAGTTCTGCTTTACTGTACGCGCGACGCAACGCCAATCAGTAAGGCTGAAGTTGCCATGGATAATTCATACAAAGATGTTACAGACCCATCCGTCTACGTTAAATTTAAGCTAACAGGAGAGAATAGCTATCTTTTGGCTTGGACAACCACGCCTTGGACTTTACCTGGCAACACGGCAGCTGCTGTTAACAAGAGACTTAAATATGTAGAAGTTGAAGTAGATGGGCAGAATCTAATAATGGCCAAGGATAGGCTTGATAAAGTATTGACTGATGAAAAGCATCAACCTCTAGAGTACACAGTCTCAAGAGAATTTAAAGGTAGTGAACTCGTCGGAAAATCTTACGACCCTATCTTTGAAGACAGAGGCACTAATACACATAAAATTTGGGATGCGGATTACGTCAATATAGATGAAGGTACTGGCATAGTACATTTAGCTCCGGCATATGGTGAAGAGGATTACGATCTTGCTAAAGAGAAAGGTTTTCCGGTTTTATCTGTGCTTGATGACAGTGGTTTTTACACCGAAGGCGAATGGAAGGGTCGGCAAGTTTGGGAAATTAATAAAACAGTTGCTAAGACCCTGCACGAACGAGGCGTGGTCTGGAAGATAGATTATATTCAGCACAGTTATCCTCACTGCCACCGTTGCGGTACTAGACTCATGTATAGAGCTCACCCAAGTTGGTTTATGGATATTGCTGGTCAAAAACAATTAATGTTCGAACAAAACGGCGATATAAATTGGTTCCCTGAACATATAAAACAGGGTAGATTTGCTAAAACCGTAGAGTCTGCGCCAGATTGGAATTTGAGTCGGGACCGTTTCTGGGCTACTGCTATGCCTGTTTGGAAAGGCACTGATAAAAACGGCAAAACACTAATCAAGGTAGTTGGTAGTTACGAAGAGTTGAAAGAATTATCTGGTGTAGAGCTAGAAGATTACCATAGGCCTTGGATTGACGATGTTACTTTTGAAGTAGACGGTGTTAAGTACACGAGAATCGATAAAGTTTTGGACTGCTGGTTTGAAAGCGGTTCTATGCCTTTTGCTCAGTTCCATTACCCGTTTGAAAATGTAGAAAAATTTGAACAGAATTTCCCTGGTGATTTTATAGTGGAATACATCGGCCAAGTCAGAGCCTGGTTCTATTATGTGCATGCTGTTTCAGTTGGGCTAAATGATAAAAATGCATTCAAAAACGTCATTGTAACCGGCACACTCGCAGGTAACGATGGTCGCAAAATGAGCAAAAGCTTCGGCAACTATACGGACCCGGTTGAGCTAATTGACGAGTACAGTGCCGATGCCTACAGGTTGCTTCTACTAGGTTCACCTGTACTTAACGGAGAAGATTTCGCCTTGCAGGATAAAGACATTGCTGATGTTAATCGTAAGCTAGCGATGATCTGGAATATGTTCGATTTCTTTACGCTATACGCGGACGTAGATAAGTGGGATTCAGGTCTTGAAAAAGGTGAAATGCCAAAAGACCCATTACTAGATGGAATATTGAACCCATTGGACGAATGGATAATTAGTCGTGTTCATCAGCTCAACAAAGAAGTTGAATATCATATGGAACGGTACGATCTGCCTAATGCCATAAAGCCCATACTGCCGTTTATTGATGATGCCAGTAACTGGTATGTTAGACGTAGCCGAAAACGTTTCTGGAAAAGTGATAATGATAGCGACAAAGATTCAGCGTACAAGACTCTGCACTACGTTTTAGTTCATTTAAGTCTTGTTCTAGCACCCATAACGCCATTTTTAAGCGAAGAACTATACCGTCAACTAGTTGGAGGTGAATCGATTCATTTATGCAACTGGCCTGAGGTAGGCCACGTTAACGAAACGGTTCTATCGAAAATGGGATACGTTAGAGACGTTATTACCGAAGGATTGTCTCAAAGGGCGCACGCGAGTATAAAAGTCCGTCAGCCACTCCAAAAATTGGTCATAGGCGGTGCTCCAGACTATGCCAAGGATATTGAAAGCCACTACATAGACATACTGAAAGAAGAATTGAACGTCAAAGAAGTTGTTCTAGAGAATAACCCTAAAGAATACAAAGTTAATTTAGACATGACTCTTACGGATGAACTTAAGCAAGAGGGTTTAATGCGAGAGGTGATACGTCACGTACAGCAAGCAAGGAAACAAGCTGACCTGGACGTAGATAATAGGATTGAGCTTAAACTCAATACGGAAAATGCTGACATACAAAAAGTTCTTAGCAATAAGGATTTTGTAAGCACGATTAAGGCCGAAACACTGGCTAATAAGCTCAATGAAAGCATGTCTGAAGGCAGCTTTCAAACTACAGTAAGCCTAGAGGGTTCAGACCTTGAAATAGAGCTAGCAGCCATCAAACAGTAAATAGACGGCAGTTAGAGTGCTAACACTTTACAGATAGAGATATTTTTGATATGCTCTATCGGTAACTTTATTTTCTAGTAAGAGACTTATAAAGAACCAATTGAATATGAAAAAAGCAGTAATTCAGACCGGTGGCAAACAGTATATCGTTTCAGAGAACGATAAGTTAAGTGTGGAACTGCTTAAATCTGATAATAAAACTGTAGAGTTCGACGCTCTACTAGTAATCGACGGCGACAGTACTGTAATCGGTACACCTAATGTAGATAAGGTTAAAGTCACTGCAACTATAGTTGAAGCTGATGTTCAAAGCGACAAAGTAACTGCTATACGCTATAAAGCCAAAAAAAGAGTTCGAAAAGTAAGGGGTCATAGACAGCACATGACCCAACTTAAAATCGATAAGATCTCTTAAAAGCATAAGCTTGGCTTAAAATATCCTCAGTCTATTGTGGATAAACGTCGTAAAGAAAAACTAGTGTGTGGTTTATGACAACAAGTAGTTTTGATTTTTAAAGCAAAATCTACATCTTATAAAAACAATCGGCCTGCTTAAAAAGGTAGATTGTAGGCATTGTTACAACTAAAATTAATAAAATTGTTGAGTATTTATGTATATTTTTTTTGTTCAAAAAGTACTTGCTTGCCCCTTTTAAAGATAAGATACTAGTTATACGGGGTTGGAGCTTAATGGAAGTACTGGCCCTAGCCAACAAACAGCGGTTAAAATCAAATAAAAACTATATATGGGCTTCTCCTATAAAAGAGAAGCCCATCAAAAAAATCAAAAACAATGACAATAAATAACTTAGACCGAGCTATTGATAATAATAGTTGTTGCCCGAGCATATATGAGCTTTCGGGCTTTTTTATTTAAATGTAAATTAATAATGATTTGAGAGTAAGTTAAATGCTAGTTATACAAAGCCTGCATATTCAATATAAAGCAGGCCAAAAATAAAGAACTATGAAACAAGACAAGAAACGTAAACAACAAGACGATCGTTTGCTGAAGAAGCTTTCGCTGCATGAGAGACGGCAACAGGAGCGTATAAGACTTTTAATAATCAATGACCAGGTCTTCAAGTCTGTTTAAGTATAGAATAACCTTATAGCCTAATAATACTGATATTATAAGGCTAGCCGTAATCAACAGTCTGATAGTTACTAATAAGTGATATACTGTTGCTTAAGAGATTCCCATGACAAAAACAGTGATAGCAGTTGTTAATCAGAAAGGTGGAGTAGGTAAAACTACTACTTGTATTAATGTTGCTTCCCAATTGGCCCAAGATAAAAAAACAGTCTTATTACTAGACTTCGATCCTCAAGGTAACTCTACAAGTGGCTTAGGCTTACAAAAAGAAAATATCGAGACTAGTTATGACTTACTAAAAGGAATGCCTTTATCAAACATCGTTCAAGAAACTCATGTCGCAAAATTATATGTATTGCCGGCAAATTCAAATCTTGCTGGAGCTGAAGTTGAGCTTGTTGGCGTTAATCAAAGAGAATTTGTACTTAAGAAGGCAATAGAATCAGCTGACTACGATTACATTATTATAGATTGCCCTCCATCCTTGGGACTTTTAACTGTTAATGCTTTAACAGCAGCTAATAGTGTATTAATTCCTGTCCAAGCTGAATACTATGCGCTTGAGGGATTGAGCCAATTATTAAATACAGTTCAAGCAATAAGGGGCACAACTAATCCTGGACTTGAACTTTTGGGTATTGTTTTGACTATGTACGACAAGCGTAACTCGTTAAGTGATCAGGTTCATCTTGAGATAGAAAATTATTTTGGTGATAAACTATTTAATACATTGATCCCAAGAAACGTTAGACTGGCTGAGGCCCCAAGTTACGGGAGAACAATTTTTGAGCATGATAAATGGAGTAAAGGTGCAAGAGCGTATAAAGCTCTTGCTAAAGAGTTGTCTAAAAGAGTTGAGTCTTAAAATACTTTAGATCTAATGAAAAAGATTTATTATTCTGACCAAATCTTCGTCAGAATCAAAAGTAATTTCTAATCTTCCGCCGTATGCCATTCGTTTTATTTTGACCGGCGCATCCAGTCTTTTACTAAGTATTTCAGTTTCAGGTGTTTCTGTTTGAGCTCTTGCATGAGCTTCCTTTGTTTCTTTAACACCTTCCTTAATACTAACTACAAACCTTTCGGCTTGGCGAACATTCCAGCCCTGTTGAATAATTGTTTTTAGGAGGTAATCTTGTCTCTCGGGGTCATCTTTAAGAGACAAAAGTGTTCTAGCGTGACCTTCTGTTATTTTGCCTTCTACTAAAGCTTCTTTAGCCTCATCAGGTAATTGTAAAAGCCTAGCAATATTACTGACTGTAGATGTAGCTTTTCCAAGGCGTTTTGATATCTCTTCAAATGATAGGGAAAATTGATCGTGCAGACGTTCAATGCTTAAAGCTTGTTCAAGTGGATTTAGATCAACTCTTTGCACGTTTTCAATAAGTGCTATTTCTAATTGTTCTAACTCTTCGCTGCTGCGAATTATGGCTGGTACTTTATTGAGTCCAGCTTGGCTGGCTGCTCGCCAACGCCTTTCACCTGCGATTATAGTGTACTTATCTTTCTTTAAAGGGGTAACGACGAGGGGCTGAATAATACCGTGCTGTTTTATGGAAGCAGCTAACTCATGAAGTGACTGTTCGTCAAAGGATTTGCGGGGCTGGTTGGGATTAGGCTCAATCTTATCTAAAGGAATTTGCTCAATCCGTGCAGAAGAATCATTTAAAATACTCTGGTCAAAATCCTCTGATATAAGAGCATTAAAGCCCTTACCTAAACCTTGTCTATGATTTGATCCCTTATTCATTGTTAACTATGAATATAGCACAAAATGAGCAACTAAAACTTTAGAAAACTTCTGCGTTACCGATTGGAAATACTCTAAGCACTAACTTTCCAATAATTTGATCAGCGTTTATAGGTCCAAAGCTTCTTGAATCTAGAGAGTCTGGTCGGTTATCTCCCTCTACAAATATCTGACCTGCCCCAAGAGTCATATCGATATTACCGGTTGTGTCAGGAATCTTTTTACCTTTGTCGTAGCCCAAGGCTTTATCTGGATCAAAGCCATTAGGGTGGGCTTTGTTATAGATCATATTAATGCCATTTTTAACAACTAAACGGTCGCCTGGTAAGCCAATAACTCTTTTAATAAGTTGCTTAGTGTTCTGCTGACCAAAAGTACTTAAACCGCTTTCAGTAAAGACAATAATGTCGCCACGTTTTGGTATATAGTCGTGTCCAGTAATTTTGGCCCATGTCCTAGGCACCTTCCAAATAATTAACTTGTCGTTGTTATGCAAAGTACTTTGCATGCTAGGGCCGTCAACTTGATACGATCTAAAAACAAATACTATTAGAATAAGCGCAACAGCGAGGGACCCAAGCAGGATACCGACTGTTGATAAAACTTCTTTCCAACCTGAGGATTTTTGTGGTTTATCTGCATCCCCAGAAGTCACAGGTGGAATTTCACTAGATGTGTTTTGTCGCATACAGACTTTTACTATAGCACAACAAAAACTACTTTACTTATAAACATTAACGCGTTAAAATGTCGACAGGCAAAAGAGATGGATAGGTGCGCTTAGGCGACCTGGAATATAAAAAGCCAGATAAATAAAACAAAACATCGTTGGAGGATCTGCTACTGTGGCACACGCAAGTACAGAAGAAACAAATATAGAAAATGCGCCTAATACAGCACTTATGGCAAGACGTACGCCAATTGATATGTCACTGCCTGGTGACGAAAGTATTTCGCATCCAGAAGTATTTATTAAGCAATCAAAATGGCGAAGAGTTCGTATAGCCGCAACGGCCAGCGTTGCAGTTTCACTTGTTCTAGCAATAACTCTTGGAGGCTTATTCCTTTCTCAAGATTATTTAAAACTACACAAAGTATTTAGAGGTGATGCACCTACAGCCGATGCACTAAAACCAACTGCGGCAGCTAGCTTATTAAAAGGACAGAGTAGCGGTAGGGTAAATGTATTAGTACTTGGACGTGATGGTTCTGATCACGCCAATCCTGATGTCACTAATACCGTTATGGTAGCCAGCATTGATACCATTAACCACACAACTACGCTAATGAGTGTGCCCAGCAATCTTTGGGTGAATGTTCCTAATACCGGACTTATGAAAATGGGAGCTGTGTGGCAGTCAGGCGAATTCAACTTCTTAAACAGTAAAACAACTGGAAGCACCGATCCTAAGGCTATAGCAGCAGGGTTTAAAACGGCTGATCAAACTGTCAGTCAGGTCTTAGGCGTCAATATTAACTACAACGTAGTAGTGAACATACAAGCCTTGCAACAAATGGTTGATACTGTCGGCGGCATAACTGTTAATGTACCGACTGAATTAGTCGATCCTACAATGGCTTGGCAGAATGGCAATAATCCTGTTTTGGCCCAAGCTGGTACGCAAACCATGAACGGCAAGCAAGCATATCTATACGTATCGTCAAAAGAAACTACCAGTGATTTTGCTAGAGACCAGAGGCAGAGCCAGGTTCTATCGGCACTTGTAGACAAGATGATGACTGCCAGCACGTACAGTAGTCCGTCAGAGATCAACAGTTTACTTGATACGTTTGGTAACAACGTCAGTACCGATATGTCTCTTAGCGATGCAGGCAAACTGTACAAGGTTGTCCAAAACGTAAGCACAAATGTAAGTTATCTGGACATGACGGATGCACCTAATCAGTTAATCGTAACTGGTAATGCAAATGGTCAAGCAGTCGATATCCCACAAGCAGGACTCTTTAATTACTCCGCTATTAAGCAGTACGTAGCTTCTCAGCTTGTGAATCCTTTCCTGATTAAGGAGAATGCAAAAGTGCTAGTTCTAAACGGTACTGATGTTTCAGGATTGGCTACAACCATGGGTAGCACGCTAAGAGCGGACAATTATAATGTACTGGGTGCAGCTAATGCTCCATCAAATGTTGCCAAGACTACCCTCATTGACCTCAATAAGAACGACAAATATACCAACGCATCACTAGAGCAAAAACTACATTTGAAATCAGTTAATAAATTGCCAAATAAGTCTATACCGACAGACGGCGCTGATTTTGTTATCATTATAGGTGACAATGAGGCCAATACTTCTCAAAATTAAGCCGACTAGTGGTTTTTCCTACTTTTTGCATCTAGCTCTAGTACTTATATTGCCTGTGGCTGTATATATTTTGGTAGCGCTTAATTTCGTACAGCTAGCCCTCAGCATAATTGTTTTAAGTAAGTGGCGTATGTTAGCTGTAAAACCACGTTTTTGGGCGGCGAATATCCGCGCTAATGCAATAGACCTGATGGTAGGTCTATCTGTAGTGGTCTTTATGACTCATAGTGCTAGCGTGCCTGTTAGGCTGGGCTGGGCTCTCCTTTACGCAATCTGGCTTCTGGTTATCAAGCCTGCTAGCGGCATACTTATGGTCACGGCCCAAGCTTTTACAGGCCAATTATTTGCCCTCATGGCTCTGTATCTAGCTTGGGCTTCAGGACCTGTCTGGGGACTCACTCTTCTGACTGGTTTATTCTGTTTTCTCGCTGCCAGGCATTATCTTGAAGCTTTCGACGAGCCTTACGCCAAGCTACTGGCTTATATATGGAGCTATTTTGCTGCCGCTCTAGCCTGGCTCTGTAGTCGTTGGCTATTGTTCTATCCCCATAATTCACCAAATGGAATATCGTTCCCAGCTTTAATGCTGAGCTTTTTGGGTTACGGTCTGGCGTTGTTATATTATTTCGATCAAAACGATAAGCTGAACAAAGGTCTCAAGAGGCAGTTCATTTTTGTAATGATTGCAGTTGTTATTGTGATCCTAGCTTTTTCGGATTGGGGAGATAAGGTTGTATAAACTTAAGGGGAGGGCATACTAGTGGCCAATACAGAAGATACAGATAAAACGAATAAACCCAAAGGAAGCTACAGTGTTTCCAGCGTTAATAAAAAGACGCCAGGAAGACCTACTATTACTGTTCCTTTGCCAACCGTTCCTACTAGGTTCAAGAACGCTGACTGGAAAAGACTAAGTAAACCCAGACAGTGGAGCAACATGACCGTTTTAATAGTCTTTGTATTGATTGCTCTAGTCTTCGGCTATGGCGGTGCTCTGCTTGAAAACAGCCACAATACTAATACTGGCGGCGTGACTTTTGCTAGTCTTGGCAAGCAAGAGAAGGTTGTGACCAGTCAAAGTCAACTTATTAACCAGATAGCTAAAAGTGTTGGACCGAGCGTTGTTAGTGTTAATGTCAGTATTAATGAATCTGGTTCAAACACTTCTACCACTCAAGGTAGTGGAAGCGGTAGTGGTGGTTTTGGCCTGTTTGGCTTCTCACAACCAGAACAGGAGCAAGCAGCCGGAACAGGTATAATCTTGTCTTCTCAAGGGTTAGTTATTACCAACAGGCATGTGGTTCCTGCCGGAACTACCAATGTAAGTGTAACTTTAAGCGACGGCACAGAACTTAAAGACGTAAAAGTACTTGGTAGAACAAGTACAAGCAGTAGCCTAGATATTGCCTTTCTTAAGATCGAAAATACCGAAGGACATAAGTTAACACCAGCTGTAATTGGTGACTCATCTCAGGTTCAAGTTGGTGATTCAGTTGTTGCAATAGGTAACGCTCTAGGTCAGTTTCAAAATACCGTTACTAGCGGCATAATCTCCGGTTACGGTCGATCTGTTGAGGCTAGCGATGCTTCAGGGGCTTCTTCATCGGAAAATCTTGATGATCTTTTCCAGACAGATGCAGCTATTAATGAAGGTAACTCAGGTGGACCGCTGGTCAATATGAACGGCCAGGTCATAGGTATTAATACGGCTATCGCCGGCAATGCCCAGAATATTGGCTTTTCTATACCTATTAATGATGCGAAAGGGCTGATTGAACAGATTAGCAAAACAGGTAAATTGGTTACTCCTTATTTAGGCATTAGGTATATTCCTCTAACTGCAGACGTGGCTAATGAGTACAACTTAAAAGTAAATAATGGTGCTTTTATAGCTCCAAGTAATAACTCAAGCACGCCATCAGTCATATCTGGCAGTCCAGCCGATAAAGCAGGACTTAAGGTGAATGATGTCATCACAGCTGTTAACGGTACGAATATTGATCAGGGCCACAGCCTAACAAGTTTACTGGATCAATACACACCAGGTAACGTCATTAAGCTTACAGTCCTTAGAGGCGGCTCAACAATAACAGTAAGTGTCACACTAGGCTCAACTCCTAACTAGACTAGAGTTCCTAAGAATTTGTTCGGGCTAGTTAAAAGAGCTATATCTTAAGTGAGTCTATATTTTTGCGGTGCATGTATGTCCTAGATATGCTGTAACCTATAAATTTCACTAGCAATCAGATTCCAGTCGGATCGGGTGCCTTGATCAGATACTTTAACTTTGCGTGTAAATATGTGCTTTTACACTATTTTTCACGTATAGTTAGTGCTATAATATACTAATGATTAATCAGACCACCAAAGGTCGCATAACTACTCTAGCTGAACAATATAAGCAGTTATTAAAAGCCAAGCCAGAGGCTGTTCGTGAAGTTGCTATCGCCGAGATACCGGAGATGGTCTATAACAGTAATGCTATAGAAAATTCCACCCTAACGCTAAGAGATACCGAAGATATTCTGCTCAGAAATTCAATAAAAAAAGATCATGACATTCGTGAAATATATGAAGCTAAAAATTTAGCTAAAATTACTGAAGCTCTACTCGATCATCCCAACGAACCTGCCAGTGTTACGTTAATCTTGGACCTCCATAAAATACTCCTCACTGGGATAGAAGACGGTTGGGCTGGTCGATTTCGAAGCGCTAGGGAATGGGTACGTGTCGGTGCTCATGTTGGTGCAAATCCTGATTTTGTAGAGCGATTAGCCAAAGAGCTTGTGACGGATTACGGTAAACAGGATAATCGCTATTTCCTCGATAAAATCGCTTGGTTTCATGCCGAATTTGAAACTATTCACCCATTTAATGACGGCAATGGACGACTAGGCCGTGTACTGATAAATCAGCAGCTTATGGCGCTGAGTCTTCCACCTGTAATCATCCAGAACAAGAGCAAGCACACGAGCTATTATCCGGCTTTCGATTCATATCGAGTGACTGGAAGATCTGATGATTTCACTGAACTTCTTGCACATTTACTAATTGAATCGTTGTATAAACGCATCACTGTACTATCCGCTCCAAGAACTATAACCGTCTCTGCTTGGGCGAAATCAAATGGTGTAGCAGGGAATGTTGCCATAAACAAAGCGATTCGTGGCACCATTCCAGCCTTCCGCATGCGTGAGAAATGGATGATTGCTGCAGACTTCACTGAAGACTTAAGCTAAAACTTGATTGACTATTTAATAGCTTTGCCATCTGTTAATTTAACGAATAGTGAGGTTCCAATTCGATTGCACATACTTAACCTAGCAATACTTAAGACTTCTTCGGAAGTCTTTTTGTTTGAAACCGATCAATAAATGCGAAAATTTGGTAGGTTCCAAAGTACTGATTTTATACTTTACAGAGGTAGAAGTGATATGATTGAGCCATGAGTGGAACACCTTTAATTAAGTGGAACAACCGGATTCGGCTGGTGTTATCAGACGTAGATGAAACTATTGCTGATGTGTATACACCTGCGGAATCGGAAATGACTGAAGAGCTATCATCGTTCATCAGAGATGGCGGGAAGTTATTTATGGTTACAGGTGGCAGTATGGCCCGGGTGGAGCGAGACATTACAAACCAAATTGATCCTTCACTAAGGCGAGATATTTTAGTTAGTCATTGTAGTGGCTCTGAGGTTTGGGGTTTTACAGAGTTCGGTGAACGACGAGAGAATCCCTTTTACAGTATCTATGAAGAAAACTTTACGCCTGAACTGAAGCAGAGCTGGCGAGACGTTATTGCACAACTTATAGAAGAGTTTGCATTAAGACCGCATTCCGCCCAGCCAAAAGTTGTTTTTTGGGAAGAGGTGGGACGTGACCCGCTTGATATTATGCTGGATGATCGAGGCCCACAAATTACCATGGAAATCGTTAATGGAATTGACCTTACTGACGAACAGCTAGCTCAGCTTAACTACGAAGTTCCACTTACGCATGGCAAGCGTGATTTAAGGACGGCAATTCAGAATCGAGTCACCGAACTTTTAACTGAAGCAGCAGTACCTATAACCCCTCGATTTGGCGGCAACTTTGCTTTAGATTTTGCAGTTGAAGGCGTTTCTAAAACCACATCTATTCAATCAGTGCTAACAATGCCAGAAGTACTGGCTACTATCGGCTTAAAGCCAGCTGACGTACAAACTCCTGCGGAACTGGAGGTGTGGAGCGATAAATATTCAGTATTGCACGGAGGTACAGATAGACATATGAGCGAAGCATTGGCCCTAGAAGTAAGGTCTATAGATTTTCGCGAGGAAGATCCTGCGGAATTCCCAGAAGGCTATAACATTGTCCTTTGGAATGGCCAACAACATCTTCACCACGGTCTGCTTGAATATCTTCAGTCTAGAAACAACAGTTAGGTTAGAGTCCTATGCATGTATTCATGAGAAGTCTGTCTATTGTTCAGACACTGGCAAACAAATATATTTTTAAGTAGTAAATAATATTGAATTTACGTACTGTTTTAAACTAGTTCAGCCTAAATCTAAGCCAGTTTAAATACCTGTATGAAGTCATCAGTTTTGGTTAATTTGTAACTAGCTAAAGAGGCGATAGAGGCTAGGACTGTATGTTGCTCGGGTAAAGACTCAGTTAAAATATACAACGGCTTTTCGGACAGTAAAACTACTTGCTTAAACAGTTTTCTGTACAAATCCAGCCCGTCATGACCGCCAAATATTGCTTGAGTTGGTTCATGTTTTGCTGCCTTGTTAATCTTAAAATCATCTGGAACGTAAGGGAGATTGCATAGAAGAATATCGTAAAAGTCTCTTATATTAGAAAGTAAATCACTTTCAAATACGCTTATGCTTAGTGTGAATAAATCAACATTAGATGCAGCTACTTTAAGTGTTTTAGGGTCATTGTCTAGAGCGTCTACAGAGGCTTGCTTAAGCTCTAAAGCAGCTGTTACAGCTAAAGCTCCACTGCCTGTACCAACATCCAGAATGCGGGGTGTATGCGAGTCTTTGCTTAGATTATCAGCAATGATCTTTAGCTGATCGATCATAGCTTCGGATTCTGGCCTGGGTACTAAAACATAACGGCTGATCACAAAATTTCGACCATAGAATTCGGCCTTCTCGCGTAGGTAGGCAAGGGGGGTTTGGTTCAGTCTTTGCTCGAGTAAAATATTAAGACTGTCTACATTTTTCTCAGATAAATCTGTTTCGTCATGGGCAAGCAACCACGCTCTATCCTTACCTAGAGTATCTTCTAATAATATGAGTGCGTCTAAACGAGAGGTCTCAATGCCAGATTTTTTAAGAGACTTAGTGCTTTCGTCCAGCCAGGTCTTAATAGTCATTACTGGTTTTTAAGTAGCGCGTATTCGGCTGATTGCAGTTCATTGATAAGATCGTCGATTTCACCGTTAAGAGCTCCCGGTATGTTTGAACGTGAGTAACCGATTCTGTGATCAGTGATCCTGTCTTGGGGGAAGTTATAGGTCCTGATCTTTTCTGAGCGGTCTCCGGAGCCAATAAGCTTGCGCCTAGCTTCAGACAACTCATTCTGTTCCTCATCCAATTTCATCTGTAAAAGGCGAGAGCGTAAGATGCCCATAGCTTTGGCCTTATTTTTAATCTGAGACTTTTCATCCTGGTTAACAACAACTAAACCTGATGGTAAGTGGGTTATCCTAACGGCTGAGTCGGTCGTGTTAACGCTCTGACCACCATGACCACCACTTCTGTAAACATCTATGCGTAAATCATTTGGACTAATTTCAATGTCTGATTCTTCGGCTTCTGGCAGCACGGCTACAGTTGCAGTAGAGGTATGTACACGTCCCTGGCTCTCGGTAACGGGGACTCTTTGAACCCTATGAACACCAGCTTCAAACTTTAAGTTCTTATATGCTTCGGGGCCTCTTAAAGCGAAAGTAATTTCTTTAAAACCGCCAACTTCATTAGGCGATTCATTCATGATCTCTAGTTTGTAGTTATGGTTTTCAGCCCAGCGGGCGTACATGCGGTAAAGCTCACCAGCAAACAAGCTTGACTCATCACCGCCGGCAGCAGCTCTTATCTCTATGATTACGTCACGATCATTGTTGGGGTCTTGAGGAGTTAATATATCTATTAAAACCTGTTCGTTAGTTTGAAGTTTGGCTTCCAATTCGGAAAGTTCGAGCTCGGCCATCTCTTTGATATCGCTATCGGAATTACTTCTTAACTCTTCAGCCGAAGACTTATCGGCGTTAAGTTTTTTCTTCTCGTCAAAAAGCCTGATGATTTCATCTAGCTTACTCTTTCGTTTGGCTAGTTTAGGGTATGCATTATCAGTAAAAATACTAGGGTCTTTGAGTTTTTCATCAATCTCCTCTAATTCTGATCGTAAGGTTTGTTCTTGTTTATCCATAGTCGTTATTTAGTATAAATAAAAACACCTAAAAGACTAGCAATTAGGTGCTATTAGCTTAGTTAGGATTCTGTTGTAGTTGTCTTAGACTCGGCTTTTTCAGCCTTCTTGGCAGCACGCGTAGCTTGCTTGGTGGCAGCAGCAGCACGTTTATCCTTAGAGGCTTTACCAGCAGCAGCACGAGCTTTGAATTTATCGACACGACCTTCAATGTCTAGTATACGTTCTTCGCCAGTAAAGAAGGGGTGTGAGGCAGAAGTAATATGTACTTTGATAAGAGGATACTCCTTACCATCTTCCCATTTAACCATCTCGTCACTTGAGCCAGTTGAACGTGTCAAAAAACGAACACCATTATTTAGGTCTTCGTAAATAACAAGTCTGTAGTCTGTTGGGTGTATACCTTGTTTCATAAGTTTAGATGAGTAAGTATACATTATCTGTTGGCCTTCGGTCAACCTATAGATCATCCATATTCTCCTGACGACTGGCGCCATATATAGTTAGAGTTTGTGGTGATATATTTAGACTATGACCAAGTCTCAGAGATTAGTTTTATTAATCAGCATACTGGCTTCATTCGTCGCCTTTCTAGATGGATCAGTTGTAAATGTAGCGCTTCCTGCAATAAGCCGGGACTTTGGCGGAGGACTGGTTACGCAACAATGGGTATTTGATGCTTATCTAATAACTTTGGGATCTTTAATCTTGCTTGCCGGTTCATTGTCTGACTTGTTTGGTAGGCAAAAAATCTTGTGTGCTGGTTTACTTGGCTTTGCTATAGCGTCGATGCTTTGCGCTGTTGCACCTGATAACATTTTCTTAATTGTGTCCAGAGCTTTCCAGGGCATGGCAGGGGCGCTTCTGGTGCCAAGTTCGCTGGCCTTAATAATGTCTTCTTTCTCTGGTAAAGAACAGGGTAAAGCGATAGGTAGGTGGACTGCTTGGACTGGTATTGCATTTGTAATCGGACCTTTGCTTGGAGGATTTCTAGTAGATAGTTTTTCCTGGCGTTTAATCTTTGCAATTAATATCGTACCAATTGCATTGTGTTTGCGACTGCTTTTATTGCTGGATCAACCAGACCACCGAGTAAATATAAAAGTAGATATTGCAGGAGCTCTGCTTTGTAGCTTGGGTTTGAGCGGATCCGTTTTTGCTCTTATTGAAAATTCGCATTACGGCTGGGCAAGTCCATTGATTTTTGTGCCTCTAATTTGTGGCGTTCTAGCGCTAGTGGGCTTTGTCTTCTATGAGAAACGTACACCTGAGGCAATGCTGCCACTGTCTCTTTTTAAGGTACGTAATTTCAGCGCTGGTAACTTAGCTACTATAGCCATATACGGAGGCTTATCTATAGCAACTTTCCTGATAGTAATATATTTGCAAGAAGTTAGTAAGTACACTGCCTTTGAGGCTGGATTGGCATTGCTGCCGGTTACGATCATCATGTTTTTCTTATCGCCACGTTTTGGCAGTCTATCTAGTAAGTATGGACCTCGCCTATTTATGACAGCCGGTCCATTTGTTGCAGGCCTTGGTTTCTTGCTCATGTTGCGCGTAGTAGCCCACGTTAATTATTGGACACAGCTGTTACCTGGTGTAATTGTCTTTGCTCTAGGCCTGTCTATGACCGTAGCACCACTTACGACGGCCGTATTAAGTGATATTGAAAGGTCTCATTCGGGTATAGCTTCTGCTGTTAATAACGCTGTATCGAGGATAGCCGGACTTATAGCGATTGCTTCAATTGGGACAGTAACCGGTACACACCTAAACCTTCAGGGCTTCCATAGGTCAATTCTATTGACAGCTTTAGTAGTAATTCTAGGTGGCATTATATCTTTCGCGGGCGTTCGTAATATCAGTAGGTAGGTGTACTCGGAAACTATACCTTAGGTTCAATTAGTTCGAATCCGGTCTGGTTCGCCAAGCAAAATAAACTTTCAATGCTACTAGCATGAGTAACTATTTGAATAAATAGCTGTATCTGTTATTATATGAACATCAATATTAAGCAGGTTGAGTTTAAATCCTCCTTATAAAGTTCTTACTCTTGAACTTAGTAAGGCCTCTCAGCCGAAGAGAAAGGACTAACTAGATGGCTACTAATGAAGTAGATTTAAAGAAGCTGCTTGAGGCAGGTGTTCATTTTGGACATAAAACAGAGAGATGGCACCCCAAGATGGCGCCATACATCCATAGCAAACGCAATGGAACGCATATTATAGATTTAACTAAGACAGCGGCTAATCTTGAATCTGCTCTATCTTTTATTACTAAGATTGTAAGCGAAGACAAGCAGATCTTGCTAATTGGAACTAAAAGACAAGCCCAGGATATTGTAAAGAAGACTGCTGAAGAAACTAACATGCCTTTCGTAACTGAACGATGGCTTGGCGGTATGTTAACCAACTGGAACACGATTGGCGAAAGAGTCAAACACTTACAAGATCTTGAAAATCGAATGGCTAGTGGCGAGTTAGCAAATAAGTACAGTAAGCTGGAAGTACTTAGATTCCAGGAAGAGATTGACCAGATGAATACTATATATGGCGGCATTAAAGAGCTTAGTAAGAAGCCAGGCGCTGTATTTGTAATAGATATTGTAGACAACGCTAATGCCGTTAAAGAAGCTAAGAAACTTGGATTGCCTATAATCGCTTTAGTTGATACTAATGCAGACCCATCTCTAGTAACTTATCCTATTCCATCTAACGACGATGCGATAAAGACAATTCAACTAATGATGGATTATGTTAAAGCAGCTATTGAGACTGGCAAATCTAAAGCCAAGAAACCGGCTCCAGCTGAGAAGACAGCCGAAACTAAAAAAGCAGAAAAAAAGTAGTTTTTAATAACAGCAATTATTAATTTGGTATATTTAAGAAAGTATAAATTATGGCAGTAGATATTGAATCGGTAAAAAGACTAAAAGACCTAACTGGGGTAGGCTTAACTGACGCTAAGAAAGCTCTAGAAGAAAGCAAAGGCGACTTTGACTCAGCACTTGAAGCTATGCGTAAGAAGGGTCTTACAAAGGCCGAAAAAAGAGGAGAGCGAGAAGCACGTGCGGGAATAATAGGCACATATAACCATGACAGCCGCATAGGTGTAATAGTTGAAGTTAATTGTGAGACAGATTTTGTCGCAAGAAACGATATCTTCACAAGTCTGGTTAAAGATTTGAGCATGCAAATAGCTGCTACAAGTCCTGTTTACGTCAGCATTGATGACGTTCCTGAAAAAGAAAAGGACGCTAGGGTAAAAGAATTTACCGAGCAGGCTAAAGAGAGCAAGAAGCCAGCTGACGTAGTTAAGAAAATTGTAGACGGCCAAGTTAATAAATACTTTGCAGAACGCTGTCTAATGGACCAGCCATTTATTAAGGATCCTGATCAAACAGTCGGCGCTTTTGTTAAAGACCATGCTGCAAGATTGGGTGAAAATATAGTCGTGAGACGCTTCGAACGTTTTGCACTAGGTGAAATCTCTTAAATCTAAAGAAGGGGTGTGTATATGGACAAAGAAGTAATAACGGACACAAAGTCTAAGCTTGATCAAACTATAGAAAGATTCGGCGAGAGCTTAAAGAGTCTGAGAACCGGCCGTGCAAGCGCGTCAATGTTAGATAACGTAATTGTAGAGGCGTACGGAACACCAATGCCACTCAAGCAAATGGCTTCTATAGTTGTGCCTGAATCACAGCTTATTCAGATAACTCCATTTGATTCAAATAACCTGAGCGCTATCGCGACTACAATACGTAATGATTCAAGACTTGGCTTAAATCCATCAGATGACGGTAGAGTAGTTCGTGTACCAATTCCACCTCTTACGGAGGAGCGAAGACGAGATTTAGCTAAACAGGTAGGTGCTAAGCAAGAAGAGACCATGATATCGATCAGGAATATCCGTCACGATGCGATAGATTCTATAGACAAGGCTAAAAAAGACAAGCAGGTTGGTGAAGACGAAGCCAAGAGACTAGTTAGCCAGATAGAAGACTTGGTTAATAAAGCCAAAGCCGAAACAGAAACTACCGCCAAAGCCAAAGAAACTGAAATAATGACCCTCTAGAGTCCGGACTCTCGGTATCTTAATTAGGAGTATTAATAACCGTGGTTCCTATTGGAGCCCAGTTGTATACCCATTCGGCCGCACTCAAGGGAAGACCGACGCAACCGTGAGAGGTATTGACGTTGCCAAACACTGAAGCTGGACGCCAGTAGACACCATGTATTGCGTCGCCTGAATGATCAAAATAATTTATCCAAGGTACATTAGGCTGAACGTAGCCTGGTCCGGTCATTGTTTGGCTAGTAAGCTTAGCCCAGATATGGAATTCACCAATTGGCGTAGGCGTTGATGGCTTACCGGCGCTAACTAGGAATGTATTAACAATCTGACCGTTCTGGTAAACATACATTTTCTTACTGCTTAAGTCTGTCACGATCAGCTTAGTAAAGTTAGCAGGAGTCCAAGCTTGGAAGGGCACGCTGGAAAGAGGAGCGTTGACCTGAAAACCTTTGTTACTTAGCAAGTTCTTGGAGATGGTAGCTGCTTGAGTTGGAATGCTTGATGGATCGCTTAGCGATAGACCATTTTGTCCGCCAACGGCAACTTCACTTGAGCCATCAGAGCGGGTGATTGTCACTTGGTTCAGCGGTGTCTTTACATAAGTGTCGGCTTGAGCTAGTAGAGAACTGCTAACGAGGTTAGAGTTAATGTGTATATTATCATTTGCCCCATCTGCACTTGTGGTAATTTGAAGCCATGATCTGATTGTAGCCGGACTTACAGCGACGGTTTGGCTGCCAAGATTCATTGTTGCTGATTGAGCGGTGATACTTTGGACGGTTGAGGCTAAATCATTGCTACCGACGGTCATATTAATCCCAGAAGACAATTTAGTGGGCTGAATTTGATTAAGCGAGGCTAACTTTATACCTGACGAAAAGTAACTTTGGGCGACAGGCGACAAAGCTAAGCCGATAGCAAGAATTAGAAGAGCATAGACTGCTATGGAATGATTATGCAGTAAATCAAAAGCCTTGTCTTTAAATGAATCGTCATTATTATAGCTTGAATCAGAGTTAGCTAAAGACAATGATGGTGCAATGGATGCAGCAGGAATTGATGAAGATAGACTAGCATGATTTATGCCCATTGCTAGAGCAGGTTCTAGAACCCGTTTAACAGGCAGAACAACCCTCTTAGGCGGGGCTATAAAGTCATTGCCAATAATTTGCTGTTTCATAACGAACACCTTTTGATCGTCTATCTCTCACTTGTCTGTTTTTGCTTATTTTTTTATGTAAGCTTAAGCTCATTATATAAAGGCTTAGACTTATTGTAAAGATGAAAAACAATAAGGCATTATTAAGCTAACTATAAGCTTAATTTTGTTACAATATACAAATATGGCTTTACTCATATTGATTGTGGGGATCTTTCTTTTTATTTCCCTAGTTGTTGTTCATGAATTTGGCCATTTTATTATGGCGAGACGAAACGGAGTGGATATTGAAGAATTCGGAATTTTCTTCCCTCCGACTATCTATAAGAGAAAGACCAAAGGTGGCTGGTTGTTTACGATCAACAGCATACCCTTAGGCGGCTTCGTTAGGCTTAAGGGTGAACACGACGGTGATACTGAGCCTGGTACTTTTGGAGCAGCCTCAATGCTAGCCAAGACAAAAATCATGAGTGCTGGAATCGTTATGAACTTACTTACGGCTCTAGTTCTTCTTTTGATTCTGGCGCTTGTTGGTATACCAAACATTCTACCCAACCAATACACAATTAAGAGTGATACTAAAGTTACTTCGCAAAAGATAATTATTGGTGAAGTCGAGAAGGGCTCTCCGGCAGCAAAGGCCGGTCTTAAAAGTCAAGATATTCTAACTGGCATAGGCAAAGTTGGGTCAAAGCCAATTGAAGTAAAGAACGCGAACAACCTATCTAATATTACGAAGAGTCTAGCAGGTGATAAGGTTAACGTTTATTTCAGCCGAGGCGGACACTCTCAGATGGCAACAACTACATTGCTTGCTTCCAGCGTTGTAACGTCCAGTCAAAATGCTTATACGAAAGAGATTAACCAGACCAAATTGGACTGTTCTAATATAACCTTGCCGAAAGGCTATTTAGGTATATCTAAAACTGAATATTCCTTGCAGAAATCTACTTGGTCGGCACCGGTAGTGGCAGCGGGTGTAGCAACCCAAGTGACGGCGCTAACTTTCCAAGGCCTTGGACACGCTGTAGGAGGCCTGGGCAGCCTTATTGCTGGTGCGGTTACCGGGAACTCAACTGCTAGGTCTAATGGCCAGTGTAATGCCACTAGTGAGGTCTCGGGACCAGTTGGTATATTCGTAATTCTTAAAGAGGGAAGTCAGTTAGGCTTTAGATTTATGCTCTTTATTATAGCTGTTATATCTCTAAGCCTTGCCATCATGAACTTCCTGCCAATACCAGCGTTAGATGGCGGAAAACTTTGGATCACCTTATTTATGCGTGCTATTAAGAGGCCTCTGAGTGCCAAGCGAGAAGACTTTATTAATGTCGCCGGATTCCTATTCTTAATAGGGCTCGTTATACTAATAACAATTGCTGATGTCCAAAGATTCTTCTAAACTCCCTAAAACATCCGAGGTTTCTGCTAAACCATCGCGAAAATCTTGGCGGCCCTGGCTAGGGGTTATTGTTGGTATGGCCGCATTGTTTGGTTCACAGATAATTATTGGTATTGTCTTATCTATTTATCCTGCAATAAGAGGCTGGGATGCGACTAAGTCCAATAATTGGCTGACCAACTCAATTGTCGTTCAGTTTATTTTTGTAGCTTTAGCCGAGACCTTAGCCGTAGCGATAATCTACTTTTTCCTTAAAAGATATAAGGGAGCTTTTAAAGAAATAGGCATTCGAAAACCTAAATGGCTTGATCCTGTTTACGGCCTGCTTGGCTTACCGGCCTATCTTGCGATTTACTTCGTTGCACTAAACATTGTAACTAAGCTTGCACCGAATATTAACGTAAATGAGAAACAACAGCTTGGTTTCAATAGTCCGCATGGTGCTTTAGAACTAACTCTAACCTTCATAAGCCTAGTCGTATTGCCACCGATAGCAGAAGAAATAGTTTTTAGAGGGTTAATATTTACCAGTCTTAAAAAGTGGATACCTATGTGGGGTGCCGTTATTGGGACTAGTCTTCTCTTTGCTGCCGGGCATTTGGCTGAAGGTGGTTCGGCGGGCCTGCTTTATATCGCGGCCATAGACACCTTTTCATTAAGCCTAGTTCTCATCTACTTAAGGGAAAAAACTGATGGTCTCTGGGCTAGCATGACCCTGCACGCGCTCAAGAATGGTATAGCTTTTGTCGCTCTGTTTGCGCTACACCTAACCTAGCCGTATAATTTAAGCGATTATGAGACTATCTAATTTATTTTCAAAGACAAGCAGGTCAGCTCCTGCTGATGAGACAGCCAAGAATGCCCAGCTACTTATACAAGCCGGTTTTATATATAAGGAAATGGCAGGTGTTTACGCTTACTTGCCACTAGGTCTTAGGGTTGTCGAGAACGTTAAGCAGATAGTTAGAGAAGAGATGAATGATCTTGGTGCCTTTGAGCTTATCATGACAAATTTACAGAGACAGGAATTGTGGGAAGTAACAGATCGTTGGGATGACGAAAAAGTAGACGTTTGGTTTAAGAGTACGCTAAAGAACGGCACACCAGTTGGTTTGGCCTGGTCGCACGAAGAGCCTATTACCAACATGATGAAGAATTACATAGAAAGTTACAGGGATTTGCCGGCTAATGTTTATCAGTTCCAGACTAAGCTTAGAAATGAGTTAAGGGCCAAAAGTGGAATTATGCGGGGCAGGGAATTTGTCATGAAAGACCTTTACTCTTATTCGCGTAGCCAAGAGGAACATCAAAAATTTTACGATGCTGTGACAGCGGCTTATCTAAAAGTTTTTGAAAGAGTGGGTATTGGTGACGAGACTTTTGTTACTTATGCTTCGGGCGGATCATTTACCCAGTTTAGTCATGAGTTTCAGACGCTGACTGACGCCGGTGAAGACATAGTCTATCTTGATCGACACAAGAAACTAGCGGTTAATAAAGAAGTCTACACCGACGAAGTACTCATACAATTAGGACTTAAAAAAGACGAGCTTGAAGAAGCCAAAGCTTCAGAAGTGGGTAATATATTCAGTTTTGGCTCTACTAAGAGCGAACAACTTGATCTTTACTTTACCGATCAAGATGGAACGGAAAAGCCGGTTATATTAGGAAGCTATGGCATAGGGATTACCAGGCTTATTGGTGTAATTGCCGAGCTGTTTGCAGATGACAAGGGGCTAGTCTGGCCTGAGGCAATTGCTCCAGCAAAAGTCCATTTAATTAGGATAGGCGACAGTGATAAAACGGTTAAACAAGCCGATGAGTTATATATTGTATTGACTGGTAAAAATATTCAGGTAATATATGATGACCGTAATGCTAGACCGGGGGAAATGTTCGCTGACGCAGATCTTATGGGTATGCCTCACAGAGTGGTAATCAGCGACAAGACAATTGCCAATGCTAGCTTGGAATATAAAGCGAGGACTTCTAATGAGTCCAAGAAAATTAGCAAAGAAGAGCTTCTAAAAATTCTTGCTAACTAATCGGATACTGTTTGTTATAATAGTGCCGGATTGATGCCTGATACCTTAGAACTTAATTAATTCACATAGTGATGTAAGGAGTAATTCATGAACAAGTTGTTTCGTCTGACTCAGGCTGGTGTTGATGAACTACAGTCTGAAGTCGATAGCCTGGCCGCTAAGCGTACGAGCATAGCTAATGCTATTAAAACTGCAAGAGAACAAGGCGACTTAGCTGAGAACGCCGAGTACCAAGCTGCTCGAGCTGAACAGGACCGTAATGAAGCTAGAATATCTGAGCTAGAACATATATTGCAGAATGTTGAAATTATAAAGAAGCCAAAAGTTGCCGGTAAGGTTCAGCTTGGATCTGTCGTTAAACTTAAGAACAACGGTAAAACTAAAGAGTTCCAAGTGGTTGGAACCGTAGAAGCTGACCCACTAAGTGGCAAGATATCCGATGAATCACCAATTGGCCAGGCTCTTCTTGGTAAGGCTGTCGGTGACTCTGTTGAACTCGTTACTCCTGCGGAATCGATTACTTACAAGGTTATAGAGATCTCTTAAATAACTTTAGCTAAAAAGCCCAAGGCCACTACTGTATAATCTTATTTAATGGCGACACTTAAAGAATTACGAGATGAACGTTTAAGGAAACTGGACGAGCTTAAAAAACTTGGTTTAAACGCGTTTCCTGCTAAAGCCGAGCGTAGCCATAATCTAGATGATATAACCTCAAAGTTTGATTCTTTGGAAGGTCAAGAGGTTAGTGTAGTCGGGCGAATTTTAAACATCCGTAAGTTCGGCAAAATTGCCTTTATTGTTCTCAAAGATCAGACAGGACAGCTTCAGCTTTTTCTTGCTGAACAAAATGTTGCACCCCTCGATTTAAAGAGTAATCAGCTTGGTCTTGAGCAATTGCCGCTACTTGATAGTGGAGATTTTGTTCAGGCCAAAGGCAAGGTTATAAAAACTCAAACCGGGGAGATTTCAGTCGAAGTTAATAGCTTAATTTTGCTGACCAAATCACTTAGACCAATGCCGCTTGCCCAAGAAGGTTTCACCAATAAGGAAGAACGTCTAAGACGACGCTACATAGACATGAACGTCAACGCCGACGTTAAAGAACGTTTTGTCAGGCGAAGTAAGTTTTGGCAGGCAACGAGAGATTTTCTTAATCAGCATGGCTTTTATGAAATAAATATACCTGTACTTGAGCACACGACTGGTGGAGCTGATGCCAATCCTTTCGTGACACACATGGATGCCCTTGATCAGGATTTTTACTTACGCATAAGTCATGAGCTGCCTCTAAAAAGATTGATTGGCGCAGGTTTTGAAAAGGTCTACGACATCGGTGCACGCTTTCGTAATGAGAACTATACCGATGAGCACTTGCCTGAGCATGTAGCGATGGAATGGTACTGGGCATACGCTGATTGGCGTGATGGCATGAAGTTCATGACAGAAATGTATAAATACGTTATTAATGAAGCATTCGGTACGCTGCAGTTCAAACTTGGTCAGTTTGAGGTCGACCTCAGTAAAGACTGGGAAGAGTGGGATTACAGCGAACTGATTAAGCAGCACTATGGCCTCGATGTTTTTAACTGCACTTTAGACGAAGTTAAAGAAGTTCTTTCAAGGAATAAATTAGAGGTAGAGCAGACAGAGAATAAGGCACGTGGTATAGATAAACTGTGGAAGAATATACGAAAAGATATTGCCGGGCCTGGTTGGCTTATTAACACCCCGACTTTTATTAGTCCGCTGTCTAAAACCAATCCGGATAGACCAGAAACCGTTCAGCGTTTTCAACCAATCATAGCGGGCAGTGAGCTTGGTAATGGCTTTTCGGAGCTTAATGATCCAATCGATCAGCTTAATCGCTTTGTAGAGCAGCAGAAAATGCGTGACGCAGGAGATGACGAAGCGATGATGCTAGACATAGATTATATTGAGATGCTTGAGTATGGCATGCCACCAGCCTGTGGCTGGGGTTATTCGGAGAGAGTCTTCTGGGTGTTTGAAGGTGTTACCGCCCGTGAAGGCGTACCATTTCCTCAGCTTCGCCAAGATATTGATGAAACTACCAAAACAATTTACCCAGAACTATTTAAGTAAGAAGTGATTTTGCAGTGATAGAAGTAATTGATGAACGGTTTCAAGAGCTTATTGACCAGGCCTTAGGGAGCTTGAAAGGTGAGCACGCTGAGAATATAAAAAACATAGCTATTATTTACTCCGACGAGCCAGATATGGCGCAGCGCCAAAAGCTTGAACTCAGAAATGACCAGACTTTACTTGGCTTATACGAGGGAGTTCCATTGAGTCGGCGTCAAGGAGCAACGCTTATTTATCCAGATAAGATCACTCTTTTTAAATTGCCACTGAGTAGAATGTCGGCCAATGAATCGGGTTTATTAGAAAATATAAGGCACACCCTTTGGCACGAAATAGCTCACTACTACGGGCTCAACCATAAACAAATTAAAGACCTAGAGTAAAACCTTTTTGGAGTCAATGTCGTTTCAAGTATACTAGTTTAATATGCACTATGACGCACGTGAACTCTGGGACAAGTTTTGGCGAGATGACAGGGATAAGATAATAGTTTGGCAAACACCAAATGCCTTCCTGATTGCCTGGGTTGTACTGACTATAGTTTCTCTTTTAACCAGTGGCAAACTGTCCGATGTGTTCTCATGGATTAGTATTGCAGCTCTCTTAATCTGGTCGGTATTAGAAATGTGGAAGGGTGTTAATTACTTTCGTCGATTACTCGGATTAGTAGTTTTTGCTCTAACCGTATTGACGATAATTCACGTTTCCTAGTCTTTGATTAAACGTTCAGCGTATTTTTGACGCAGTTTCTGGACCTTAGGGTTAATTACTATCTGGCAGTATGCCGCCTCAGGATGATTATTGAAGTAGTCCTGCTGATCAACTCCAGCCGACCAGAACTTATCAAACTTAACTAACCCTGTTACAACTGGGTCGTCCCAAAGGGTAGGAGCGAAGTTCTTAATCATATCTTCGGCAACAGCTTTTTGCTCATCATTCCGATAGAAAATAACAGATCTGTACTCATCGCCCACGTCGTTACCTTGTCGATCTAAGGTAGTTGGGTCGTGCATCGTAAAGAATATCTCAAGAATATCTTTTAAAGTTATAATTTTAGGATCAAATTCTATTTGAACCACTTCAGCGTGCTTTGTTCCACCGCCGTAAACCTCGTCCATAGTCGGATTTTCGGTTATTCCACCACTGTAACCTGATTCTACCGAGGTAACACCTCTAATACGTTGGTAGATCGCTTCAATACACCAAAAGCAACCACCACCTAGGGTAATAGTTTGATTCTTTTCCATTAACTTAATACTAAACCAAAATACTGGTTGGGTATATGAAAATTTCGATGCAGGGGAAATCAATATCAATAGTAAGCGCACAACGGACGCGACGAAAAAGCATTTCAGCTTGTCGTCTCCTCCTCCAACGGACACGGCCACTAGGCGGCGCATACGACGGTAAGTGAAGTAACCTTTAAGTGCTCGGAAGAAGCACAAAACTAACCAATCTTCCAACAAGACAATCTGAGTCTACAATCAGATAAAGACCTGGGAACAGGTCGGTAGGAACTGTCAATATTAAGCAAGTAATGCTTAGCGACAGTTCTGCCGAAAAGGTAGGGGAATTTGTTGAGCTTAATTGCTCCTTATACTCCTACCCGTTTCGTTACATAACTGTGTTGTTATGCTGATGAGCTCAAAAGAGCGAAAACGAAATGACTTCTCACACTTACTTAATAACCCAAGAAGGCTACAGTATGTAAACCCGAATCACGCATTAGCCAACTGGTAGCCCAGGAGGGTACGTATGTAATGTACGAAGTATCCCTGTATACTTCTGGGGAAAGAAGTGACCAAGAAGTGTTGACCCTTCAGTTTTCCAAAGGTAGCTTCTACCTTTTGGCGCATATGCATAAGGAACTCCTGCCACTTGGCCATAAGTGCCCGCTTCCGGTTGTTGGCTACTACCACAATACCGTAGCGTTTCCAGAGTCGTCTAACCATGGGACTGGCAGCGTAGTGACTGTCACCAACAACTACCTTGGTAGCCTGGTTTACGAGCTGTTCAACATGCTGAGCATCGTACTCATTAGCTGGTGTAAAACACAGGGCAGCTAGGCTGCCCTGCTGGTTCACGGCGGCATGGAGTTTGAAGCCATACCACCAGCCTTGGTGGTTTTTGCCCCAAGCGGCTATGCCTTTGGCTACCTTGTGCCGGTCAGCTCGGACATTCCGACAGACTGGTAACATGGTGCTGTCACAGAAGCGCAGTGGCGCATCACTGACCAGCAGAGCTTGTAGTACCCACACAAGGGTAGGCAGTAGTCGGTGGCAATGTGCCACAAAGTTCTGGTACTTAGGTAGTTTTGGGAAACAGTCGGCATATTCCCGTGCTATCCAGGAGTATACGCTCGACAGGTTCTTGTGTGGCTCAGTCAGGCCATCCCAGACGAGGATGGTGAGCAGTTCACTGTCCTTGAGCACTGGTTTTTGACCTGGTTTCACTGGTTGAGACACGAGGTCGTCTATCCAGACGAAGACATCTACGATATATTGTTTCTGTAAAGCACGCATATTTTTCTCCTTGTTTGTTTGAAAGTGAACAGAAGAAATTGTAGCGTGCTTTATCTATTGGTGGCTAATGCGTGATTCGAGTTATGTAAATACGTAATTAGCTCAAGACCTTTGCAACATTTCAGAAGGAGTTCTGTACTGTATTCCTGAGTGTAGTCTTTCTTGG
>Ga0302300_1000221_pt1 | contig 46315 bp, 38 predicted proteins | sample III_Palsa_E1_1_FD_198756 | JGI IMG/M metagenome (GOLD analysis project Ga0302300, IMG submission 198756) | Peat permafrost microbial communities from Stordalen Mire near Abisko, Sweden - III_Palsa_E1_1 | ecosystem: Environmental > Terrestrial > Soil > Palsa > Peat permafrost | place: Sweden...
GGATATAACCCGAAGTTACACCGCCCTAAACAGGCTAACATAAAGTCGCCTTAAGCAACAAAATTAAATATTATTTGATAATTAACACAGAATCTCTCTATCGCTGTGCGACAAAGAGGTGAAAAAAATACTTTACTATTTTAAAATCTCATCAGCTAATTTCTTTGTGCCATCAACTTTGTTGGTGTAGGTTAATCCTAATATCTGGTTAATCATCGGGAAAATATCTACATTGTTAAAAGCCGGGATAATTAAATCGCTTTTAAATGCCGGTCCCCATGCATAAAAAGTAGCGTGCATATCCTTAACTACAGTAGGATCATAACCATGCCAGCCCGGATCCATTTTTCTGTGATACAGGTCGAATACTTTTGGCCAGTTAGGGATCAGTAAAATATCGCCTATGCGGTTATGCCAGTCGTCTTTCGTGCCGTAATGTAGTTTTTCGGGTACGTTTGTTTTTAGGTAGACGGCATAATCAGCCGTTTTATTCTTTAAAAGCTCGTCGTAAGTAGTTTGAATATATTTAGGGTCTTTCGCATATAGCTCAACTAATAATCCATCGCCTGACACAATAAATTTTGAAGTGTCAATACCTGCGGGTGTTTCTATTGGGTTTTCGGTGTCGGCTTTAGTCATACCATGATCTGATACAAAAACATAATTCACGTTTAATCCGGTTGTTTTAACAGCCTTGGTTAGCTCATATACCGACGAATCGATCAAATGTACAGCATCGGCAACTTCGCGTGAGTCAGGGCCGTGTTTATGCCCTTCGTGGTCAACCTGCGGAAAGTAGAAGGTGATGATATGCGGGCGTTTATCAGCAGGCATATCTAACCAGTTTACTACTGTTTGTATGCGATTATGCATTTCTATTTTCTCATTGTATTTGTAGTAATAGGTTGGGCGTACACCCTGTACCTCAGCTTCTGAGCCCACCCAGTAAAAACTTGCCGACAGCATTTTTTGCTGCTCGGCTAATACCCAAATAGGCGTTCCGCCCTTGTACCAGATAGCATCGGTACCGGTTTTGCCTTTATAAGAAAAGAATGATTTGGTGTCGGCATCGTAAAAAGAATTATTTACCAAACCCTCGTGTGACGGATATAAGCCCGTAACAATTGAATAATGATTTGGAAAAGTTACCGATGGGTAAGATGGTAACATTGATTCTGCCTGAACGCCTGATTTTGCCAAAGCCAACAGATGCTCGGCATGATATTTTTGCGCATAATCCCAGCGAAAACCATCTGCAGAAATTAATATTACATAAGGTTTTTGTTCTTGCTCGGGGCTGTTTGTACGACCCGGAATAATCTTTTGTGTGGTATCGACCTGGCCAAAGCTGGCTGAGGTAATTAAGAGGAAAAACAAAAATGATAAGTAATATTTCATGAGCGATCAGTTTGTATCCAAATTTATATAAATAAGATTATGGAACTGTTAAGGAGCATGAAGTTTGTGTGATTTTAACCTTATATGATAGTTTTTTTACAACATCGATCTTCGCTCCAAAAAATATCCTATCTTGTTTTACCAATTATGAAACAAGCAGTATTTATTTTCCTGATAGTTATTTGTGCAAACAGTTTACTATCGGCACAAACCCCTGTAGCGCGAAATGGCGCGTTAAGTGTAAAAAATGGCCAGGTAGTTAATCAATATGGTTTACCACCAGAATTGCGGGGCCTTAGTTTTTCGTGGAGCATTTGGCAGGGCAGGAAATATTATAATACCGACGTTGTTGACTGGATAACTAAGGATTTTAAAGTATCGCTTATTAGAGCGGCGATGGCGATACAACCCGAACACGGCTATCTGGAAGAGCCGGATTCGCAGAAACAACTCATTATAAATGTGGTTGACGGAGCCATTAGAAAGGGAATTTATGTATTGATAGATTGGCATGACCACAATGGTTACTTGCATATACCTCAATCAAAAGCATTTTTCGCGGAGATGGCACAAAAATATAAAGGCGTGCCAAATGTAATTTATGAGGTTTGGAACGAACCTGAACGTGTGAGCTGGGATACTGTTAAAAATTATGCGGTACAAGTGATTGGTGAAATACGCAAATATGATCCGAATAATTTAATTGTTGTAGGCAGCCCCCATTGGGATCAGGATGTAGATGTTGCAGCAGCAAATCCCATTACAGGATTTAAAAATATTGCTTATTCTTTCCATTTTTATGCGAGTGATCCAAATCATCAGGATCAATTACGGGCTAAAGGAGACAAGGCGATACAAATGGGTTTACCGCTACTAATTACCGAGTGGGGTGTTGGCGAGGCAAGCGGCAACGGCGTATTTGATATTGCTGAAAACGAAACCTGGATAAAGTGGATGGAGACGCACAAGTTAAGCTGGGTAAACTGGAATATCACCGATAAAGATGAAACTACCGCGTTGTTAAAACCGGGAGCATCACCCAATGGTGGCTGGGCAGAAGATGATTTAACGTTGGATGGTATTTATTTACGAAAATTATTAAGGGCGTTAAATAAATAATACGGCTTTAAAAACCGCTCAGTTTCAACCAAGTTTCAAATAAACCTGTCCAACTATCGCTTGCCAGGTTTTGTTTTTTCATGCCGAAACCGTGGCCTCCATTTAAAAACAGGTGTAACTCGGCAGGATGTTTGGCTGCTATCCACGTGTTATAAAGCTGTGCGCTGTATACAGATGATCCGTCATCACTGGCGGCAGCTAAAAACATTGGTGGTGCATCTGCAGGTACATTAACCTGCATTTCGGGTGGAAAATATGCATATATCGGGGCAACAAAATCAGGTCGGTTTTGCGGAGTATAGGCATACGCTGTTGCCGCGGCAATGGTACCACCTGCTGAAAATCCTATTATGCCAATACGATCTGGCGAAATACCGTATTCAGCAGCATGACTGCGTACATAAGCTATTGCCGCACGCCCATCAGCTACAGCCAGTGGTGCAACAGGTGCTTGTTCCTGCAATACGGTGTTAGCCTTCATTTTAGCCAGCATTTCTTTATAAGGATCAGGACCTAACGTGTGCATTAATCTGTATTCTAGTAAAAATGCAGTTATACCGTGTTTCTGCAACCATTTGCCAACGTCATAACCTTCATGATTTATAGATAGTGTTTGTAAACCCCCACCCGGACAAATAATAACAGCAGTACCCGTGTTGGCAACCGTATTATCAGGCAAGTAAACAGTGAGGGTAGGGTGGCTTACATTGTAAACCACATTACTGTGATATACATTATCTGCACTTTCAGATTGGTTCCATGTCCAGCTTTCAGAGCCCGGTGCTGCGCCATTATATAGTTGAACCACCTTTTGTTGAGCTTTTGTCACAAAAGCGAATAATAGAAAGATTGGAAGTAATAATTTCTTATTCATAATATTATTGAAATGGTAGTGAATATTAAAACCTTAAAGTCAGATTATAGTATAAATATAAAATTGCTTAATGAAGATTAAGTGGTTATGCGATTAAACTTTTACATCAATCAGATAGTCATATGGGCGGTGCTTATAATAAATATATTTACCTTCATACTATGATACCCCTAAAATCCATATTTGATGTTAGAGTTCTCGCTTTTGTGGCGACGGTACTAACACTTCAAGCCTGTAATCACCCCAAAAAAATTTATGAAAGCAGTTGCGATTATGAACGCACATTTAAACAGATAAGCTTTAAGAATTTAGTTGACAGTTTTGCAAACTACGATAACCAGTATGTAGAGGTAGAAGGGAAGTATGAACAGGAAAAAGACTTATCAGTACTGATTGATGATAGCCTGGTAAGTAAAGGAAATAAAAGAGTGATTTTGGTTGACTTTAGTCAGGATTGCCCTTTGTTTTTAAAGGCGACCAGAACAGGTTTTTTTGATTATGATGCCAACAACGGGCAGCTTACACCTGTAAATAACAAAACTATAACCATAAGGGGTAAAATAAATAGCCGCAATAAGGGCCACCTTAATGCTTATAAAGGGACAATTGAGCATATTAGCTATGTTAGTCTTTGAACCGGAGGCAATAGACTTTTACTGGAGATCAAGCTTTAAGCCATCATAGGCAAACTCAATACCGTAAGGTAAATCTGCCGACATGGTTTTATGTAAGCCAAGCCGGTGACTGATGTGTGTCAGATACGTTTTTTCAGCACCTATTAACTGTGCAAAGGCGACGGCTTCACCCAGTGTAAAATGCGAGATATGGTTTTGCGTTTGCAGCGCGTTTATTACGAGGGTTTTTGTGCCCTTTATTTTTTCTATTTCACTCTCCGCTACGGTTTTAGCATCGGTTATATAGGTGAAATCATTTATGCGAAAACCGAGTACCGGTAACTTGTAATGCATTACCTCAACAGGTATCAAATGCAGCGATCCAATATCAAACGGTGTTAAATCAATAGTGTGCATATTGATCTGCGGGATACCCGGATATTTAAATTCGGCAAAAATATACGAGAATTCACGTTTTAAGGCTTCTTGCACGCGCTCGGTAGCGTAAACATCTATTGGTGCGTTTTGGTGATAATTAAAGGCGCGTATATCATCCATTCCTGCTACATGGTCTTTGTGCTCGTGGGTGAAGACTATGGCATCAAGTTTCTTAACCTTTTCGCGCAGCATTTGATAACGAAAATCCGGGCCGGAATCAATAACTACCGTTTTATCAGCGGTTTCGATCAGGATAGATGAACGCAGGCGGTTATCATGCGGATCGGTTGAGGTGCAAACCTCGCAATCGCATGCAATAACAGGTACGCCCTGTGAAGTGCCGGTGCCTAAAAAAGTAATGGTCACAGTTGCAGGTTAGTTTGTTTTAGTTGCTGCAAAAATGCAACCTGTTTATCATCCAAAAGTTTATAATCAATTTCCAGCTCGCGTGCCAGTTCGGTTATGGAGTTAATCCTGCTTTCGAGGTTCGAGAATTTGTTGATCACAATTACCTTACTGTTTTGCAATAGGCAGGCATTTGTTTTAAAATTACCTTTTTCGTACCTCACCTTGTAACCTGCTGTTTTTAACAGCATTTCCAGTTTTTCAAGGGTGTGGTTAGTGAGTGAGAGCATTATTCAAATTTACGATTCGGGATTGAATTTAACGATGCCTAAACCAATCTAAAGGTAAATTTACTGTCTCAAATCCACAACCTCAACTCCAGGATGCGCTTTGGTGTCGAAAGTAAAGGTGCTTTCAGGAACTTGCACATTAGGTATAAATGTTTTGATAGTGTAGCTATATTTATTGCCCGATTTATCAAATATAAGGGCGCTATAGATCTGTTTTTTGGTTTTATCGATCATCAGCCTGATCTTGAAAAAAGACTTGTCGATATCTTCAGGTGTAAGGTCGATAATTTGGTACACACGCCCTTTTAAGGTTTCGCTGCCGGTGTATATGTACTTGTAGCCTTTCTCATACATCGTGAAGATCTGTGCCGGGTTAAAATTCTGGTCGGTGTTATCAACTTTGTTAAGTTGCACTTCTTTGTCTTTTTTGGTATAAGTCCATTGGCTTTTACCATCAGTTATAATTTCCTGTTCAACCTGATTTTTGGCAGTTGGATCCTGACTGTAAAGACTTAATTTGTATTTATTGGTTTTGGATTGAACGATAATGGTTCCTTCCTGTGTAATGGTTGTTTGTGACTGTGGGTTGTCTATCACAAATGTAAAATCACTTTTTACAATGTTGTAGGCTTTGTATTTGGCGCTTACCTGGTTTAAAATAACTTTCGCCTCGGCATCTTTTTGGGCGAATGCGCTAGCGTTTATTCCTAAAACTAATAATAAGTATAAAGTGATTTTTTTCATTTTTTGGGTGGATGTATTTGCTAAATATACAGTTTAGAGGGTTAGATGTTTGTAAGGTTTAATGTGCTTCGTTATTCTCTTTACTTGTCATTCTGAGGTACGAAGAATCTTCTACACCATGCCAGCAGCAGACTATGCAGATCGAAGAAGATTCTTCGTACCTCAGAATGACAAATAGGGCGGATAGAGAATATTCTAATTTACCCCTTCGGCTTATCCAGTGTTTCTAAATATCTTTCTAAACTATATTCATCAGGATATAATACCTCGCGTGCCTTGCTGCCTTCAAATGGGCCGACTATACCTGCGGCTTCTAGTTGATCGATGATACGGCCTGCACGGTTATAACCTAGTTTCATTTTGCGTTGGATAAGCGAGGTTGAGCCCTGCTGATGCATTACAATCAACCTGGCAGCATCTTCAAACATTGGGTCGCGGTTATCCGGGTCGTATTCTTTAGAGCTGCTGCTGGCTTCGCCTTCGCCAACATATTCCGGCAGATGCATTGCACTTGGGTAGCCTTGCTGACTGCCGATAAAATCCGATATCCGCTCTACTTCCGGTGTGTCCACAAATGCGCATTGCAGGCGTATCAAGTCGCTGCCGGTAGACATCAGCATATCACCACGACCGATCAACTGATCTGCACCACCCGCATCTAATATCGTACGTGAATCTATTTTAGATAATACCCTGAATGCCAAACGAGCCGGGAAGTTAGCTTTGATGGTACCAGTAATTACGTTTACTGATGGGCGTTGTGTAGCGATAACCAAGTGAATACCCACCGCACGGGCTAACTGCGCTATACGGGCAATCGGCATTTCAACCTCTTTGCCAGCAGTCATCATTAAGTCGGCAAACTCATCAATAATTAGTACGATGAATGGCAGGTAACGATGCTTTTCCGGGTCGCTTATTTTGCGGCTAACATATTTGGCATTGTATTCTTTTAGGTTACGTACCTGTGCATCCTTCAACAGATCATAACGCTGATCCATCTCGATACATAAAGAATTTAGCGTGTTTACCACTTTTTTAGTATCAGTGATAATTGCATCTGCTTCATCCGGCAATTTTGCCAGGAAGTGTCTTTCTATTTTGCGGAATAAAGTTAACTCCACCTTTTTAGGGTCGACCAAAACAAATTTTAACTCGGCTGGGTGCTTTTTATAAAGTAGTGAAACTAATATAGCGTTGATACCAACCGATTTACCCTGACCGGTAGCACCAGCAACCAGTAAGTGAGGCATCTTAGCCAAATCGGCAATAAATACTTCATTGGATATGGTTTTACCTAAAGCGATTGGCAGATCCATAGTGTTATTCTGCCATTTCTCAGTTGATAAAACGGAGCGCATGGAAACCATTTCCGGGTTTTGGTTAGGTACTTCGATACCGATAGTTCCTTTACCCGGCATAGGGGCTATGATACGTATACCCAAAGCGGCAAGGCTCAAAGCTATATCGTCTTCCAGATTTTTTATTTTAGAGATACGAACGCCGGGAGCGGGGATGATCTCATACAAGGTAACTGTTGGCCCAATAGTCGCTTTGATCTTATCAATCTCGATGTTGTAATGATTCAGCGTTTCAACAATTTTGTTTTTGTTGGCTTCAAGCTCATCAGAGTTTACCGATATTTTGTTGGATCCGTAATTCTCCAATAGATCAAGCGTTGGATATTTATATTTAGCCAGATCAAGTTTAGGATCATAAGCACCAAATTGGGCTACTAAATCCTTTGCCTTATCATCATCACTTTTTTCGATATTGAGTATCGGCATCGGTCGGTCAACGGCCACGGTTAATGGTATCTCACTCTCAAATTCAGGCTCGTGTGCGTTTGCCGGATCAGGTGTTAACACAACCGGCTCATGAAATACGGGGTTTTGAACCAGGGGTTCAACTGGCCTGGCTATATTGGTGGCGCGGTTTGTATTGCGGGGCCATTCTACAGGTAGCGATGGTTCTTCTTCCGATAATTCAATAGGATCGTCAGGAAGAACATCCACAGCAGCCCCCTCTAAATCTCCCCCGGTTGTGGAGATTTTTATTTTTCTTTCAGGGAATTTAAAATCAATATTGTAGGCTATGATCAATACGGTTAGCGCGGCAAATATCAAAATACCCCCGGTGCCTGTTTGTCCAACTTGCGCATCAAGCAACAAGTTTGTCCAATAGCCGAAGCCACCTTCAAGCATATGGGGATAATCGCCAATAAAAGCATGAATGAACCCAATGAATATGGAAAGAAATATAATGCAGAAAAATGAATAACCCAGTGTCCTTGGGATAGAGAAAAGCCTTACCTTAAACAGCATACGGTAGCCTATCACAAAAAACACAAATACAAAAATAAAGGAGGCAATACCAAACCACTCGTAAATAAACTGATCGGATAGTAATGCGCCGAATTTGCCCAGCCAGTTTTCAACCACAGGGCTTTTTATACCATTGTCCTGTAGTTCCTGCGTGGTTTTAAACAGGTTGTGCCATCCGCCATTGGCGGGCGAAACATAGCTTTGATCCTGTTGCCAGGTGAAAAGATAGGAGGTGAAAGCAACCAGGAAAAAGATAGTCAGGATTAGGAAAAACAAACCCACAATTTTTACCAATCGCCCGTTACTAAGATCAAAGGTTGGCATTTTAGGCACTTTAGGCTTTGCATACTTATCCTTCTCGCTTTTTGCGCTTTGACGAGGTTCGTTATCTTCTTTAAAACTATTTGATTTGAACTGATTTCCTTTTACCGGCATCCCTGTATACAGCATTTAGCTTACAAATATAAAGTTAATAGATTAAACTTATTTGGCGCTAAATTTTTAATTTTTACTTATCTTGGAACTAAGATGTTTATTCTACGTACAACGTATATAGATTCTATATGCGATAAATATTAAATTGCATTGATAACAAAACGATTAGAATAAGGATGAATCAGAATCAACTTGAAGAATACATTACTACAGGCGATTTGGTAGGTCTGAATAATTTGTTGACTCAAAATCCAGCGCTTGCAAAAAACGCGACCAGTCATCATGTGTCGCCAATAATGCTTTCCTGCTACTATAAAAAGCCCGAGGTTACTGCTTTTTTACTGAAGTATATTGACGAGCTGAATTTGTTTGAAGCCGTTGCTGCAGGTAAATTTGATGTGGTTGCCCACCTGGTTTATACCTATCCGGATGCTATAAATTATTATGCCGAAGATGGTTTTACGCCGCTTGGTTTAGCTTGTTATTTCGGCCAATATGAAATCGCGCGTTTCCTGATTTTGAAGGGAGCCGATGTTAACATGGCATCAAACAATGGCTATAATGTATATCCTATACATTCTGCCGCGGCAGGCAACCATACCGATATTGCCGCTTTGTTAATTGAGAGCGGAGCCAATATTAACGTAAGGCAACAGGCTGGCGTTACGCCAATACACTCTGCCGCGCAAAATGGAAATCTTGAGTTACTGATATTGTTGTTGGAGAACAATGCCGATATAAATATTCGTATGGAAGGTGGCAAATTACCTGCCGACCTGGCACGCGAAAAAGGTTTTATGGAAATTGCCGAAGCTTTGAGCGAAGAATAGGTTGAAGATTTAATCAAATTAATCCATCATCCAACGTCATTGCGAACGGAGCGTGGCAATCCCCTTCCTACAGAGAAAAATAGAAATATTTTCGTTTTATAAATTATTCTGTCCGCTCATTGCCGCTGGGCTGGTAGTTTTTCGCGGTGTGTTTATTTTTTTGATGGAGCTCAAGATGGCTTCGCCGTTTTGTCTTGACACAAAAGAACCAAAAACTAAGCGGAGCGTCTCATGAACACCTTAAAAAAAACAAATAACAGGTGAATAATTTAAGACGGAAAAAACCTTCTACCCACAAGGCCACACTTCGAGTACCTCAGTGTAACAATGGCCCGGTTTTCCGTCGGGCTTTTGCGCGCTTTGGAATTTTAGCTTTTAGTGTACCAAAATTAATTCTAACTGGTATAAAAACTGTCGTTTTTTGATCGAAAATGAGGTAAAAACAACAAAATTATTCGTTTTTTGGCTATTATTTAGGTGAAATATGCTGTTTTTGCGCTGAAAATACATTCGAAAAGGAGTTAAAAACGCGCTTTTTAATACTTTTTAGGGCATTTTTGAGGCTAAAAGTGTACCAAATGTACCACTTGTTTCACCTGTACCGCGATACAGTACAGCTAATCGGGTTGCTGGAAAACGGATTTGTTCAACAGTTAAATGCAACGTTATTTGAATAAAATGGTCGTTTTAATAAAAGATGGCTGGTTATTTGCGGAAATTGATTTTTGCTAATACGGGTATAATTAATGCAGACGACAGATATATTAATAATAGGCGCAGGCGCCGCGGGTTTAATGGCGGCTTACAGACTTTCGGCATCGGGCAGGAAGGTAATAGTACTGGAGGCACGCAATCATACAGGCGGCCGTATTCATACCATAAGCCACGAGTCTTTTTTTAAGCATGCCGAACTGGGTGCTGAGTTTATTCACGGGAATTTACCCGTGACCTTAAATTTATTAAAAGAGGCCAATATTAAATACAGCGCCGCCGGCGGAGAAATGGTGAGATATGATAAAGGGCGGTTTATTGATCATGAAGGGTTTATTGAAGACTGGGATCTGCTATTGCAAAAACTGAATGAACTTGAGCAGGATACTGACATTGCTAATTTCTTGCAAAAGCATTTCCCGGGCGAGAAATATATTGGTTTACGGGATGGTGTATCAAAATTTGTAGCGGGTTATGATACTGCTGATCCGAAGAAAGCGAGTTCCTTTGCCTTAAGAAATGAATGGAATAATGAAGATGATGATGCCCAGCACCGTTTAGATAATGGTTATTGTAGCATGATTAATTACCTGACAGATAAATGTAAGGAGCATGAGGGTTGCGTTTATTTAAATTCAGTGGTGACGCAAATAGACTGGAAACCCGGTAATGTAAAGGTGATCACTGATTCGGGTGAAATTTATAGCGCTGAAAAAGTTATTATAGCGATGCCGCTTGGTGTTTTGCAGGCAAACAGAGGCGAAAAAGGAGCGGTGGTATTTCATCCTGCTATAAAGGAGCAGACAAAGGCTGTAAATAATTTAGGTTTTGGGGCGATAATTAAATTTTTGCTGGAGTTTAAAGATGCTTTTTGGGAAAATAGTGACACTAAAAAGCTGACAGGGAAAAGCTTGAAAGATATGGCCTTCTTAATATCGGATGAGAATATACCCACCTGGTGGACCCAACACCCCAAACATTCCACGTTGCTTACCGGTTGGTTAGGCGGCCCAAGAGCAGCAGAAAAAAAGGAAGATACCAACGACGAACTTTTACAACAGGCCCTCCAATCGTTAAGTAATATATTTAAGCTAACTGTTGATGAGTTGAAGGCTAAGTTAATAGCCTCAAATATTATGAACTGGACAGCAGAGCCGTTTACGCGCGGCTCTTATAGCTATGATACCGTTGCTGCACCCGAAGCCCGGACGGTATTAGATGCAGGTGTTGATAATACCTTGTTTTTTGCAGGTGAGTATTTATACGATGGCCCGGCAATGGGAACGGTAGAAGCAGCTTTAACAAGCGGTCAGAACGTGGCAAAAAGGATTTTAAATCATCAGATATTCTAAGGCTGCCAGTAATTGCCTGATATGATAAGCATATCGAGCATTTTTACAGTGTTGTCGTAGTAATCAAAATCTTTCAGTTTAAACTGTATGGTATAATCCCATACGCTGTTTAACCATTGCTGGTTACTTTTATCAACCATGGCCGATACAGCGAATGGTGCTATAAAACTTAAAGCTTCAAAATGGCTATCCTTAATATCATCGCCTGCTAACGTGTACCCTGCGGATAGATTATAAGTGCTGTTGCTGGTTGTCTCCCTGATCCAATGATTTATCTTTTGAACAAATGCTTTCGAACGCTGATCGCCGGATAATAAATAGTCGGTAGCTATACGCCATGGAACGCGGCAGGCATTGTAATTATAATCACCATCATAAACCGATTCCAGGTAACGCGCCGGGGCGGGTTTTGCCTTTTTGTTTAGCTGTATTATAAAGTCAGGGACTAATCCCGCATCCGGACTGTATTGTTTTTGCATATAGCTAAAAAGCTTGTACTCATTATCTATAACATTTTTCCAACGGGTATCACCCGTAACCTTCTCAAAAGCTTTAAAATTAGCAGGCATAAAATCAGATGACCGGGTATCAAAGTAGTCCCTGCTATCGGCCTCAACCCCATTGCTCAATAAAACTGACCATGCTTTACGGTTGATGTCATATCGCATAATATCAGCAATGGTGATTTTCGCTTCCTGCAAATAATTAATAGGGCCTTTGCTGCCCCATTGCGCGTTGGCTAATAATAGCGAGTAAGCAATGTCCATATCCCCATCACTTGCCGATGTTTCATCAATATCTTTATCGTGTGTGTTTTGTGCCCATGCCATTAAATGGCGGCCGCGGTTGCTGGGATGCTCGTGGTAATATCGGTATAAATTATTAAACGTGTTTTTGGCCGACGGGTCAAATCCTGCCATTAAGGCTACTATGATCATGCCGTAACCCTGCCCTTCGGAAACAGATTGTTTGTTATCCGTGTCTTCAAACCAAATGTAACTTTCCTGTTTTTTAGGGATAGATTTTATGTAGTGAGACTTCCACTGATTATAAAATGATTCTACAGTTTGATCTAATTTTGATTGGGAAAACTTGTTGGGACTGATAGCCCCTTTTGTATAATGTACATGCTGCGGGAAGGGTAGATAAGCGGATTGCGCTTCTATTGAAAGACAAAAAAATAAAAGACACATCAAACCAAAGAACTTCATCTGTAGATAATGAAATTAATATTGGTAATTTTTAAATTCCTGTGTTATGTTGGCTGCTACAGATGGCCGTGTAAAAACGGCGGTAGCGGCAGCTAACTTTTCAGGATAGTGTATTTTAGCAGAATGTTGTTTAATAAGTTGTTCTTTTTCAGTTGTGTTGATGCTCATGTCTGCTCCTGAGAAATACATTTTCAGGCACTCTAAGAAATTCTGTATAGCAGGCGTTTGTTTACAGGTAGCTGCAAACCATGATCGACTGGCAACGCTGTGGTGCATTGGTTTTGAAACAATATTTTTATTTTTCAAATAAGGCTCAACAATCCAGTCGGCCATTACGCTTATGCCCAAATTAGCATTTACCATTTCAATGGTTGCATCAGTATAATGTATACGATGCAGTGTTTTTGGCCTAACCTGCTGTGCCTGTATTAATGATTCAATCATCGGCGTATCCTGGTATGACGGATCATACAAAGGCAAAATCAATTCCTGATCTTGGAAATCAGCAATCTCTATTACATCCTTTTGCGCAAGCGGATGATCTTTACTGATAATAGCCGTAAGTCTGTCGTTAAAAATAGGCTCATAGCGTATTTTGGTATTTACCATTTGGGTACGGATTATACCTATATCTAAATCACCATTCATTAAATATTCTAATGGGCGGCTGGTAGCTTCCGACATTATTTGAATGTTGATATCGGGCCAGCGGGATTTATAGTATTTTATAATGCCTGGCAACCAATGGTAAGCAGTATAGCACTGCATACTGATAGATAACTTGCTGGTTTGGCCATTCTTATAGTTGTTTATATCTTCTTCAAGCGACTTTAATTCGGCTAATATTTTCTCCGAGCTACGCAAAAAACGATAGCCTTGTTCAGATAAATGTAATTTTTTGCCATTTCGGTTGAATACATCTATGCCTAATTCCTTTTCCAACTCCTTTAACTGGTGACTTAATGCCGACTGTGTTAAGTGCAATGTAGCGGCTGCTTTAGTAAGCGTTCCGTCTTTTGATATGGTATCTATCAATCTAAAATGATGTATCGCGATATTCATTATTACTTTTATTAATGATTAACACAAAATTAATTCATTTTTTTCATATAAAATATAGTTTTAATTTTGCGGCATCAAAATACCGAATATGTTAGTTACAATTTCTAAACGTCTATTCTTAAGTTTATCAGGTATTTTAATTTTAGTAAATGTACAGGCCCAGCAAAAAGTACTTAGTATAAAAGATGCTGAACAATTAGCGCTTTCAAACTATGGTACAATTAAAGCTAAAGTAAATCAGCTGAATGCTTCAAAAGCCTCGTTAACAGAAACCAAAACAGAATATTTACCTGATCTTAATGTATCAGCACAGCAAGCTTACGGCACCGCCGACGGTATTAATGGCCCTATAAGTTCTTATGGTGGCTTAGCTGTAGCATCTTCCGGCCCTGCACTACCTAATCAAAACTGGAACGCCGCTTTTGGCTCACTTTACGTAGCCAACGTTAACTGGAACTTTTTTGCTTTTGGCAGAGCAAAGGAAAAAGTTAAAGTTCAAAACTCCGTAGTAACGCTTAATGAAAGCGATTTAGCGCAGGAGCAATTTGAACATGAAGTAAGGGTGGCAAGCAGCTACCTTAATTTATTAGTTGCCCAGCAGCTAAGTAAAGCACAACAAGATAACCTTAACCGCAGTTTAGATCTGCAAAAGGTGGTTATCGCACGTGTGAAAAATGGCTTAAACCCAGGTGTAGATTCATCATTGGCAAATGCCCAGGTATCAAATGCGAGAATATCATTAACCAATGCACAACAAACAGTTGCTGATCAGGCTAATCAGTTAGCTCAATATCTGGGTATACCACCACAGGAATTTGTGCTTGATACTACCTTTATAAGTAAAATACCTACAAATATTTATGCCGAACCGGCCAGTGGTACAGAAGAACATCCTGTTTTAAAATACTACCGCAACCGTATAGGCGTGAGTGATGAGCAGGCTAAATATTTAACAACATTTGCCTATCCAACATTTAGTCTTTTTGGTACATATCAGGGCAGGGGATCAGGCTTTAAATCTGACATTGCATCCAACGAAAATGACTACAGCAGCAGCTACGGTGCCGGCGCTGATCCAACCCGGTATAATTATTTATTAGGTATAGGTTTTGTTTGGAACCTAACTAATCCATTCCGGGTGCACTACCAGGTAAAATCACAACGATATACATCTGAACAATACAGGGATGAATATAACCTTGCTGATGAGCAGATACGTGATCAGGAAGCGTTAGCTACCATCAAGATAAATAACGCATTAAAAAACTATTCAGAAGCACCGGTTGAAGTAAGGGCGGCAAACAGCGCCTACATTCAAAAATTCGCACTATATAAAAATGGGCTTGCTAATATAGTTGACTTTACGGATGCGCTTTACACGCTGAACCGTGCTGAAGTTGACCAGGATATTACATCGAACAACGTTTGGCAGGCTTTATTGTATAAAGCAGCCGCAACCGGCGATTTCGGGGTTTTTATAAATAACTTTTAACATACATAATATACACTAATGGGAATGATAAAAGGGGCCCTTCAAAGGCCAATCACCATACTGGTTATAGTAGCAGCATTGTTTTTCTTTGGTATTAATGCTACACGCAGCATTAAGATAGATATATTCCCCGACCTTAACTTGCCGGTTATTTATGTATCGCACCCTTATGGTGGTTTCACCCCTAACCAAATGGAGGCGTATTTTGCCAAATCATACGTTAACTTACTACTATTTGTGTCTGGTGTAAAAAGCATCGAGACAAAAAACATACAGGGCTTAACCCTGATTAAAGTAACATTTTACGAAGGCACTAACATGGCACAGGCCGCGGCGGAGGTCACGGCGTATACTAACAGGGCGCAGGCCGGTTTCCCGCAGGGATCTCAGCCGCCTTTTATTTTGCGTTTTGATGCCTCAACATTACCGGTAGGCCAGCTTGTATTAAGTAGCCCTACACGTAGCAATAATGAGTTGCTTGACTTTGCATTAGTTTATATACGTTCGGCATTTACAACTGTACCGGGTTTGGTTGCACCGGCACCGTTTGGTGGTAACCAGCGTACTATAGTTATTAAAGCCGATCCGCAACTACTTCGCCAGCATAATTTAACACCGGATCAACTGGTGCTTGCCTTGCGGGATAACAATCAGAATACCCCTGCAGGTAACGTACGTATAGGCGATCTAAATTATCTTACGCCGGCCAATACCACTATTAAAAACGTTAGCGACTTTGGTGATATTCCCCTGTATAAAAATGGTGTCCAAACTATATTTCTGAAGGATGTAGCAACTGTCGAAGATGCTGCAGACGTTACCCAGGGTTATGCCTTGATAAATGGAAAACGGTCGGTTTACCTACCAATTACCAAATCGGCATCGGCATCAACGTGGGATGTCGTGCAGAATTTAAAGAAAGCGATACCTCGTTTCCAGGGTTTGGTGCCACCGGATGTTAAACTGTCTTTCGTATTTGACCAATCGGTATATGTAATAAACGCGGTAAAAAGTTTAGCCGAAGAGGGTGCCATAGGCGCTATACTTACGGGTTTAATGGTATTGTTGTTTTTGGGCGACAGGCGCGGTGCGCTCATCGTTATCATGACTATTCCTACCTGCGTTATTTCCAGCGTATTTTTCCTGTACTTATTCCATCAAACTATAAATATCATGACGTTGAGCGGTCTGTCGCTTGCTATTGGTATCCTGGTGGATGAGTCGACGGTAACCATTGAGAATATTCACCAGCACTTTGATATGGGGAAACCCAAAGCATTAGCTATATGGGACGCCTGTAAAGAAATCGCTTTTCCTAAATTGTTAATCTTGTTTTGTATTCTGGCGGTGTTTGCACCGGCCTTTACCATGACAGGTATACCGGGCGCATTATTCCTGCCATTATCATTGGCAATTGGTTTCGCCATGATCATATCTTACCTGCTTGCTCAAACCTTTGTGCCAATTATGGCAAACTGGATAATGAAAAACGAACATGAAGATAAAAGCCATAAAGATGGTTATGCTATGGATGATGAAGGTGACCAGTGGGAACAGAAAGAGAAAGCGATTAAGCATGCTACCGAGGAACATGGCAAAAATGAAACTAAGTTTGACAAGTTCAGAGTATGGTTCCTTAAGGTAATTGATAAAATGATGCCGCGCCGCAAGTTAATTGTGGGTATTTATTTAGTGGTGGCTTTTGGATTGGCTTTCTTGCTATTCGCGATAATCGGACGTGACGTATTACCTAAAGTTAACTCAGGTACTTTCCAGGTTCGTTTACGTGGGGCAGATGGCACCAGGCTTGAACGCACGGAAACATCAACCTTAACAGCATTACACGTGCTTGAAGGTTTGGTAGGTAGAAAAAACATAGCTATCACCTCAACTATAGTTGGTACGCACCCGTCATCATTCTCAACAAATCCTATTTACTTATTTATGGCTGGCCCGCAAGAGGCAGTTATGCAGGTACAACTTGCAGAGAGCTATAAAGTAAATTTGGATGAGTTAAAAGACAGGTTCAGGGACTCGATGAAAATAGCGCTACCGGATGTTAAAATGTCATTCGAGCCAATTGAGCTTACTGATAAAATTTTGAGCCAGGGATCGCCAACACCAATTGAGGTGGCCTTTACCGGCAAGAATAAAAAGCAGAATGTTGCTTTTGCTTTAACGATGGTGAAAAAACTGGATAGTATTAAATATTTGCGCGATGTTCAAATAGCGCAATCGTACCAATATCCATCTATCGATATTAATATTGACCGGACCCGTGCAGCTGAATTAGGCGTTAGTGTAAATGATATATCACGTACATTAACTGCATCAACCTCATCGTCCCGCCTTACCGAAAAGAATGTTTGGATTGATGAAAAAGCAGGCTTGAGTTACCAGGTACAGGTTGAAGTTCCGGAGTACCAAATGTCCAGCTTGAACGATATTCGTGAGATACCTGTTTTGGCTAATCAACCAAGGCCTGTATTGAGTGATGTAGCTGATGTTAAGGTAGACAGCACATACGGCGAAGACGATGATATAGGCGCAGTGCCAACACTATCGGTTACGGCCAATATCAATAAAGTGGATTTGGGTACAGCTACTGATGATGTGCAAAAAGCTATTAAATCATTAGGTAAATTACCACATGGCTTAACTGTTGAGCTACGGGGTATGAGCCAAACACTTACCGATACGTTAAGCAGTTTGCAAACCGGTTTGTTAGTTGCTATTTTAGTAATATACTTAATGCTTGCGGCTAACTTCCAATCGTTTAAAGTATCGTTGGTGGTATTGTCAACTGTGCCGGCGGTATTGTTCGGTTCGTTGTTCCTGGTGAAGATAACAGGCGCTACGCTTAACCTGCAATCCTATATGGGTATGATCATGTCTGTAGGTGTATCTATCTCCAACGCGGTGTTGCTCGTAACAAATGCGGAGGAGTTAAGAAAGCATAACGGCGATGCGTTACGATCTGCCCGTGAAGCGGTTGCCTTGCGTGTACGCCCTATATTAATGACCAGTTTGGCCATGATTGTAGGTATGATACCGATGGCATCGGGCTTAGGCGAAGGTGGTGATCAAACATCACCATTAGGCCGCGCGGTAATCGGCGGATTGTTAGCCTCAACATTTGCCGCGTTATTTGTTTTACCACTGGTATTTGCCTGGGTACAAGGTAACGCTACAACAGATTCTGTTTCATTAGACCCTGAAGATAAAGAAAGTAAATTTTATATCCCATTGCACCACAATCATGAACATCCAAAAAAATAAATTAATAATTGTAGTAACTGCTTTAGTTATTGGTACAGTGCTTTTTAGCTCATGCGGCGAAAGTAAAAAAGACAAAGACGAACAGGATTTAACCGTGCAGCAGGAAAATGCATTAGACACGCCTACTGTAAGCCTGGTTAGTGTTACTAAAGGAAAATTAAGTTCAAATATTACCGTACCGGGAGAATTACAGGCCTATCAACAAACTGACCTGTACGCCAAGGTTAATAGTTATGTGAAAACGCTTTTGGTTGATATAGGCTCACAGGTTCATCAAGGCCAGTTACTAGCTACGCTTGAAGCACCAGAGTTGAACTCACAACTGCAAGAAGCAAAATCCAGAATTCAGCAGGCCAAAGCGGTATACTTTGCCAGTAAAGCAACTTTCGACAGATTATACAGCACCAGCAAAACTCCAGGTACTGTTTCTGAAAATGATTTGGAGCAGGCACAAGCGAAAAAATCATCGGATTCTGCAAGTGTAGAGGCTGCTAAATCTTCATACCAATCATTCGCGGCTAACTTGGCTTATCTGCAAATAAGGGCACCTTTTGATGGCGTTATAACTTTACGTAATGTAAACCTTGGTGCTTATGTTGGCCCGGGCGGTGCGGCGTCAAACCAAGCCTTGTTTAGATTAGAGGATCATAACAGGTTGCGTTTGGTAATATCGGTACCTGAAAACTTTACTGGTGGCTTGCATAACGGCGATGAGGTTAGTTTTGTTATACGTGAACTACGTGGCGAGAAATTTACAGCTAAGGTTGTTCGTTTAGCAGGTGCTTTGGATAACACTTTAAGATCAGAACGTTTGGAAATGGACGTTTACAATACCAGCAAAAAATTGTTGCCAAACATGTATGCTGATGTTAATGTACCATTAGCGCAAACTGATAGTGCAATTATTGTACCTAAAACAGCAGTGGTAACATCAACAGAAAAGGTTTTTGTTATTAGGGTGAAAGATGGAAAAGCGGAATGGGTTAATGTGCAGAAGGGACTTGAATCAGGAGATAACATAGAGATCTATGGTAAGATCAATCCAGGTGACCAAATAGTTAAAGCCGCGACAGAAGAGATCAGAGATGGATCGCCAATTAAAATAGGTGCGGGCGACCAAGCAGGAAGCGTTAAATCTGAAAAAGCAGATACATCAAAAACTAAAAAATAATACCACAGGTTAGTTTTATTGTTTTTTTGAGGCCGGTTTGATTAATTTCAGATCGGCTTTTTTTTGTAGTAGCTACTGCAATTTCTTTAAAATACCTACTCCAATCAAATCAACACCTTCGCCACAATTTGATAGTATTACGATGGCTATATTCTTCTCAGGATTGAAGGCCAGGAAACTGCTGCTGCCATAAGTGCCACCATTGTGGAAATAATATTCTACACCATCAACCTTAATAATATGCCAGGCAAGGCCAATTTTAATGTCTTTGTCAAAAGTTACCTGGTGGGTTAATTCAAAGGCTTTTGAAAGCTTGGTATTACTTTTAACCATATTGGCTTTAGCATATACCAACAGGTTGTTTACAGTTGATTTCAATGATCCGCAAGGTGCAAGCGCGCTAAAGTCCCAGGCTTCAGTCAGTTTGCCGCCGTCGTTATAAACGCTTACAAAACGTGGTTTAAGTAGTGGCGTAATATGCTGTACGGTGCTGCTCATTTGTAATGGCTGGGTGATGTTTTCAGTTACCAGCTGTTCAAAAGTTTTACCACTGATGCGTTCTAAAATATCACCCAATAAACCTACTGCCATATTAGAGTATGCATATTTTTCGCTGGGCTTGCTGTTAAGGGTACACGTTTTAAGATAAGCGTAGAGTAATCGCTTCGTATAATTCTTGTATGGGTTTAATGTGTCTGTAACGTGCGCAAAGAAGTCGGGTGGGAGGCTTGGTAAGCCGGAGGTATGATTGCTCAATTCCTCTAAAGTAATAGCGTGTAGCACAGGATTTGCAGCCACAGAGTCTGGTAGATATTTAATTATTGGGTCGCTCAGTTTTACTTTACCCTCGTTAACATATAAAGCCAGCAGGGTAGCGGTAAAAGTTTTAGTTATTGAACCGATCTCGAACAAGGTGCTTCCCGTTGGTAGTTTGCCGTTGCCACGGTCAGCTTCGCCATACTCGTAGTAGCTGATTTTATTATCTTTTAATATACCTATGCTTAAACCAACGGTATTTGCTTTTTGAATGTAAGTACGCGCGACAGAATCTATTTCCTTGTCCTCAATAGTTTTTAGGGGATTAGACGATAAGGCTAATGTTTTTTTCATTCCTTCAGCTTTTTTGTATGGTTGGAATAAGAAAACTTCCAGTTTGTCGTTTCGGTCGAGACTCATCAATAACTGTAATACTTGGCCTGTACTGAAAGTTAATTTGTATGTAGCTACCTTATTATTTTCAAAGCTGATCAGCGATGATTGCTTGATCTCGCCCAAAGTAAAAAGCTGGTTATTGCATATATTACGAAAGGTTTCAATGATAAGATCGCGCTTTAAACGAGAGCCAGTAAGCTCATAAAGCTGATCGGCATTTTTGGCATTGAACTGAACTGTAACCAATTGAAATACGGAGTCGGTTTTATGTTGTTCAATACTTTGTGCTATGCTATTTATTGAGATAAAGCTTAATAAAATAACAACTACCGTACGGCAAATGGGTTTGGCTATCATAAACATCGCAATATTAACGAATATGCGAATAATTTATTGGCTTATGGTGTTTGCCCGGCTAGCAAGTACAGCACTGCCATGCGTATAGCTACACCGTTCTCAACCTGATCAAGGATGATGGATTGCTTGCTATCGGCTACATCACTGGTGATCTCCACGCCACGGTTAATAGGGCCGGGGTGCATTACGGTGATTTCTTTGTCCAGTGAGTCTAGTATCTGTTTGTTCAAGCCGTAAAGCATGGTATACTCGCGCAGGGAAGGGAAGTATTTAATATCCTGTCGTTCTAACTGTATGCGTAGCATGTTGGCTACATCACACCAATTTAAAGCTTTTAAAAGGTTGTGCTCTACTTTTACACCTAACGATCCAATATATTTAGGGATAAGCGTAGTCGGGCCGCAAACCATAACTTCAGCGCCTAAATGTTTTAGGCAAAGTATGTTTGATAAGGCAACACGCGAGTGCAAAATATCACCTACAATAACTACTTTTTTACCTGCTACATCACCATATCGTTCGCGAATAGAAAAAGCATCAAGTAGAGCTTGTGTAGGGTGCTCGTGTGCACCGTCGCCGGCATTTACAATTTGAGCCTTTACATGTTTAGATAGAAAGATGCCTGCACCGGCATAAGGATGGCGCATTACCACCATATCTACCTTCATGGCTAAAATATTGTTTACGGTATCTATCAGCGTTTCACCTTTGCTTACTGATGATGAAGATGCCGCGAAGTTTACCACATCGGCAGATAAACGTTTCTCTGCCAGCTCAAATGATAAACGGGTACGGGTAGAGTTTTCAAAAAAGATATTGGCAATTGTTACATCGCGCAGGGAAGGAACTTTTTTAATGGGACGATTCAATACCGATTTAAAAGTATCGGCGGTTTCAAATATTAATTGAATATCTGCCGGGTTCAGATCTTTTATTCCTAATAAGTGCCTTGTGCTCAGTCCTGCCATATGCTTTTGATAATATCGAACACTGAATTCTGAATGTCGAATAATGAAGTGAGCTTCACTACCGATTTTCGCTTCAATATCTCTATTGTTATATATTATTCTTTTTAGCTGTCTCTATACTTTTTACAAAAATCGCTATCAGCTGATTGCATTCTCCTTTTGCTGCTGTCGTTTTATCTAAATCGTATATTCCTTTTCTTTCAATTATTTTTAAAGAGATCATTGATTCTCTTAGTTCTTTAAGAATGATCTTCATTTTATGAATAAAGTCATTTCTCGATTCTGCAGATTGTGCTTCACCATAATTTAAAGCTGGTGAACATCCTGATCTTACCAATTGTCCGGCAATGTAATTCCCAATACGAGAGTTTGGCAAAGCTTCAATAATATCTGTTATATTAACAGCAAAATCAATCAATCGTTCCTCTAAATCGTATTTGTTATTAGTCATTTACCCTTCGGCGTTCAATATTCAAAATTCGATGTTCAATATTAACTTTTTAATTTATTTTGCTTCAGATAGTAAAACTATCCTGTCTTCACCGTCTGTTTCCTTCCAGCTCACCACCACTTTTTGCGATGCGATGGAATCAACCTCAATACCTACATAGTCTGCTGCTACTGGTATATGTCTCGAGTAGCGGCGGTCAACCAGGGTAAGTAATTCTATTTTCTCTGGGCGACCGAAGGCAAGCATGGCATCCATTGCTGCACGGATGGTGCGGCCAGTCCACAATACGTCATCCATCATGATGACCTTTTTGCCTTCTATAATAAAATCTATTTTGGTTTGATTTGGTACCAATTGCTCGCCACGGCGGCGGAAATCATCGCGGTAGAAAGTTATATCCAAATCGCCTTGCTGTATTGTGCTTTCGGGTAATATTTTGCGTAATTCTTCGGCAACACGCTTGGCTAAATAAATGCCGCGAGGTTGTATGCCGATAAGTACTGAGTTTGAAAAATCATCATGATTTTCAATTAACTGACGACATAAACGCTGTATTGTAATCTGAAATTTTTGACCGTCGAGCAGCGTAAGATTTTGCATCGTTTGGGTGGATTTGGGCAAAGGTAGGAAAATTAGTGATTATGTAAATAACGATTTGTGATTTGTTGTGGTAAAAGTTGCAAGATTTCTTGACTTATATCAAAACAAAAACTCTAACAAAATACCGACCATAAGCTGAATAGGAAGTTCTGAGCTTACAAACATTGAGTGGGCAGGATAAGAACTTTACTGTAATTTGATTTGTGAAATTATTTCCTTTTTCAAATCTTCGATCATAAGGGGAAATACATCATAATTAGGGAACCCATTTTTATAATGAATTTCTTTATTCAAACTGCCTGTAGTAAAAACATATTCATAAAAAACCAACATTAGATCATTGTATTTAGATGCTTTTTGATGTAATGACTTTTTAGTATAGCAATTTGTTAGAACTTCAAGTCTTGACAAATAAGTTATTATTTGATTTTTCTCGGTTATTGGTAGATACTTATCACGTTCAATATTGTATTGGGCTATAGTCTGTATTTTATCGTTATTTATATCTTTTAGAATTGCCACTTTAGAACTAAGATGCATAAACACATCATAATAACTTCCAAGCAATTGTACAACCTCAAAAAGCTCCTCATATTTACCAACGAGAATTTGCTGTTTGCTATTTTTATTGGTATAGTAAATTGCACGCATAGCTACTATCACAGCGATAATAGGACTATAAGTTGTTAGAAAAGTATTTATATTCATATAGTAATATATCTATGAGCGGTTAATGATGTTGTTTAGGTTCGTCTGTCTAAGTTAAAAATATCAACTGAGTTTTTATTAGAACTACGGAAACTTTGGCTTATAATAAACAATAAAAAAAGCCCCCATGATTTCTCATGAGGGCTTTAAAATTATTTAGCTGAAAAGCTTATTTAGCTTCTTCTTCTTCAGATTCTGCTTTTTTAGCTGCTGGAGCAGGAGCTGCCTTGCGGGCTTTGCTTTCTGCACCTTCCATTTGCTCTTTTAATTGAGCTAATACGCTAAGATCGCCTAAAGTTGATTTTTCAACTGAGTCTTTCACTTTCTTAACCGCGTTAGTTGCAGATTTTGCTTCTTTTTTACGGTTTTCAAATTCCTGTACACGAGCATCAGCGCGAGCTTCTTCCCAAATACGTGAGTGTGAAATAACTATACGTTTGTTTTCTTTGTTAAATTCAATGATCTTGAATTCAGCAACTTCATCAGCTTTGATGCTTTTTCCGTCTTCTTTAACTAAGTGTTTGGTTGGGCAGAAGCCTTCAACACCGTAAGGTAAAGCTACGATAGCGCCTTTTTCAGTTACTTTTAACACAGTACCTTCATGTATTGAATCAATAGTGAAGATGGTTTCAAAAGTATCCCAAGGGTTTTCTTCAAGCTGTTTGTGGCCTAAGCTTAATTTGCGGTTTTCAACATCAAGCTCCAATACAACCACGTCTAATTTTTCACCTACTTTAGTGAATTCGTTAGGGTGATTAACTTTCTTAGACCAAGAAAGGTCAGAGATGTGGATCAATCCGTCAATACCATCTTCAAGCTCAACAAACACACCAAAGTTGGTCATGTTTTTAACTGTAGCTATGTGTTGTGTACCAACAGCATAACGATCAGCAGCATTTTGCCAAGGATCAGGAGTTAATTGTTTAACACCTAATGACATTTTGCGTTCGTCGCGGTCAAGTGTTAATACTTGTGCTTCGATCTCGTCGCCAACTTTAAGGAATTCCTGTGGATTGCGTAAGTTTTGAGACCATGACATTTCTGACACGTGGATCAAACCTTCAACACCCGGGATGATTTCTAAGAAAGCACCGTAATCAGCAACAGTAACAATTTTACCTTTTACTTTAGAGCCAACCTGAATATCTTCAGTTAATGACTGCCAAGGGTGAGGAGTTAATTGTTTTAAGCCTAAAGCGATACGTTTTTTCTCATCATCAAAATCAAGAACAACAACGTTGATTTTTTGATCTAATGCTAAGATTTCGCGTGGATGCTCTATGCGGCCCCAAGATATATCAGTAATGTGTAGTAAACCGTCAACACCACCTAAGTCGATGAATACACCGAAATCTGTAATGTTTTTAACAGTACCTTCCAATACTTGTCCTTTTTCAAGGCGGGCAACAATTTCAGTTTTTTGGTTTTCCAAATCGTCTTCAATCAGCACTTTGTGCGATACCACTACGTTTTTAAACTCGTGGTTGATTTTAACAACTTTGAATTCCATTGTTTTACCAACGTACACATCGTAATCCCTGATAGGTTTGATATCGATTTGTGAACCTGGTAAGAAGGCTTCAACGCCCATAATATCTACAATTAAACCACCTTTAGTTCTGCTCTTAACAAAACCTGTGATGATCTCATCGTTATCTAAAGCTGAATTAATGCGCTCCCATGATTTTTGAGTTTTTGCGCGTTTGCGTGAAAGGACTAACTGACCGTTAGCATCTTCCTGCGATTCAACGAAAACTTCAACTGTGTCACCTACTTTAAGATCAGGTGTATCACGGAATTCAGAAACTGATACTAAACCGTCAGATTTAAATCCTACGTTTAATACCACATCTTTACTGTTAACATTTACAACTGTACCGGTAATAATTTCACCTTTAGTGATAGAGCTGAAAGTTCCATCATAAAGTTTTTCCATTTTTTCACGATCGCTGTCGCTGTAATTGCCAAATTTCTTGTCATCTGCATCCCAATCGAAATCTGCATCGGGTGTAGTTGCAATTTGTGACTTGATGTCTTCGATAGAGATTGAATCAGCCTCTGATTCAATAGTCTCTTTTTCTGCAGTAGCGGTAACTGTTCCCAGTTCAGCCTCTTTTGCTTTTAATTCTTTTTCTGCTTCTTGTTTTTTTGCCATTAATTAATTTTTCTCCTTTTCCCAATTTTCTAATTGGGACTGCAAAGGTACAGATATAATTTAATTACAAAAAAATAAATTAACTGTTAATTGCTGATTTTAAGGGGTTTTTATTGACAAATGAGGCTTTTTAGATGATATTTAGATGAAGGTGGGCTAAATGGTTGATCAGTTGACGCTTAACTGGCTATCTATCGTTTCGAAAATCTGCATAAAACTATCATAAATATGTTCACGGTATTCTACCACCACCTCGTTAATAGCAGCTTCGTGTTCATCGGTAAAAGGGTCTTTCCATACGCGCATGCAGATACGTTTTAAGGCATAGGCTATTTTAGGTGTTTCGGAGTAGGTATGCAAATAACCATCGCGTTTAAAGCCATCAAAAAAGCGAAAGAATTTGGTGCTGTCCTTCAATCCGGCAAAAGTTAAAAACTCCTGAATTACCTCATGATCACATCCGTTTAGATGCTCGTAAAAATCATGTGCTGTTATTTTATTGGTGGTGATAAGCAGGTTATCCAATATCAACTCCAAAGCGATATGACCTAAGAAAAAAGGCTTAACAGGCGAGCCAGCAATAACCGGTGTTAATAGTTTTTTAAGTTCATGAGAATGTGTAAGGAAAAAATCAGATGAATGAAAATAACGATCTACCCCCAGATGCTTGTTCCATCCTTTGATAATGGAGTTTACTTTTTCGTTGTGGTGATGGAGCTTTTCGGGGTGTAATACTATTGTTTTATCGGCATTCTTGAGCAAGTCGGGAAGTACTATCCCCAGTATGTGGTAGCAGTTGGTATCGTTGCGGTCAAAGTAAAAATGAGATAAAAAATTCATAATGCTGATAGCTCAATATACGGAAAATAGTATTAGCTGAGAGTTAACCACGCCAAAAAAATAGATTTTACACTATTCTGTTATATTTGCAACCGTTTAAAAGGATAGAAAATACACGATGAACTTTGTTGAAGAATTACGTTGGAGAGGCATGCTGCATGATATTATGCCGGGAACTGAAGATCTGTTAAATAAAGGTATGGTTGCCGGTTATATAGGTTTTGACCCAACTGCCGATTCGCTGCATGTGGGTAGCCTGGCGCAGATTATGACCATGATACACTTTCAACGTGCAGGGCATAAGCCATTTGCATTGGTTGGTGGCGCTACCGGCATGGTGGGCGATCCTTCAGGGAAATCAGCTGAACGTAATTTGCTATCCGAAGATGTGTTACAGCTTAATTTAGCCGGGATACAAAAGCAACTGGAGAAATTTCTGGATTTTAACAGCGGTGCCAATAGCGCCGAGATGGTTAATAACTACGACTGGTTCAAAGAGTTTTCTTTCCTAAATTTCATTCGTGATGTAGGTAAGCATATCACAGTAAACTACATGATGGCTAAGGATTCGGTTAAGAACCGGATAAATGGTGATACAGGCATGTCGTTTACAGAATTTACCTACCAATTGGTACAGGGCTACGACTTTTACTACCTGTGGAAGAATAAAAACTGTGTATTACAAATGGGGGGAAGCGATCAGTGGGGTAACATTGTTACAGGTACTGAGTTGATTCGCCGTAAAGATGCGGGGGAGGCTTATGCGTTGACTACCCAGTTAATCAAAAAGTCTGATGGTACTAAATTCGGTAAAACCGAAGGTGGTAATATCTGGCTTGATCCTGCTAAAACATCTCCTTATAAATTTTACCAGTTTTGGTTGAATACCAGTGATGCTGATGCCAAGACTTACGTCAGGATATTTACTTTATTTGATGAGGAAACCATCAAAGCTTTAGAAGTTGAACAAGATGCCGCCCCCCATCTGCGCACGCTACAAAAAGCTTTAGCTAAGGATATTACTATAAGGGTGCATGGTGAAGCTGAATATGAAAAAGCTATCAAATCATCTGATTTCCTATTCGGAAATACCGGAATTGAGTTTTTGAATGAACTAAATAATGATGAGGTAATCGGCATTTTTGAAGGTGTACCTAACTTTATCGTTGCTGCCAGTGAGTTTGAAGGTGGTATAAATGCTACTGAACTATTGGCTGGTAAAACAGCCGTATTCGCCTCAAAAGGCGAAGCTAAAAAAATGATACAAGGTGGTGGTGTTGCTATCAATAAACAAAAAATAGGAACGGCTGAGGATGTGTATCAAGTTGATAACCTGATCAATGGCAAATTCCTGGTAGCGCAAAAAGGAAAGAAGAATTATTTTTTAATTATTGTAGAATAATTTGATATTACGACAAATTGTATTTATTTTTGGATAAATGTCGTATAAAAAGAAACATATTGAGCCATCTACCGTTAATGAACCTATGAGCATGTATATTACTCAAGGTTCAAATAGCCCTTTTTATGGTTTATTAAGCGGTATAAAGCCTATAAGCCTTTCCACTGATTTTAGTGTTGTACAGCTTACAAGGCAAGGATTGCCTAAAAAGGTTTTGTTGTCGTTAGCTAAAAAAATATCATTAACCATTCAGGAGTTGGCCAATATTATGCACATCTCTGAGCGTACATTACAACGCTACGATGATGATGCCATTATAAAAGCTGAATATGCCGAAAAGGGCATTGAGCTTGCCCGTCTTTATACCCGTGGAAATGAAATATTCGGTTCTAGTGATAAGTTTAAACTATGGATTAGAACCCCGAGTGTTATTTTCAATGGTGAATCCCCGTTATCTCTTTTGGATACATCAGCAGGATTTGATATGGTGTTTACTGAATTGGGTCGTATTGAGCACGGTATCTTCGCTTAATTCATGATACTTTATCGTATTGCCAAATGTATGTATGCCGGCGATTTAAGCGGCGCAGGGGCAAGGCTTTATGGTGGTAGATGGAATAGTTTAGGTAAACCAATGGTTTATCTGGCATCAACCAGGTCATTAGCTATGTTGGAGGTACTGGTGCATTTATCACCAACTACATTTCCTGGAGATTTTTGTATCGCCGAGATTGAAGTGCCGGATGATAGTATAAAAGTATTACTCATCAAAGATCTGCCAAGCAATTGGCAAGATATTCTGCCGCCAAGAGAACTAAAGAAGATAGGGGATGACTTTTTAAAACAACAACAGAACTTGTTGTTGAAAGTCCCCTCGGCTATTGTAGCCGAGGAGTTTAATTATTTGCTGAACCCTTTACACCCGGCCATATCAAAAGTTAAGCTGATCAAACAACTTCCTTTCAATTTCGACCAGCGACTGGTTTAATTACTTTGCTTATAAATCGCTTAACAAATCCAATTTCTTGGCATTGTATTCTTCCTGCGATATCAAGCCATTATCAAATAAGGTTCTTAATTTCTTAAGTTTTTCGGTTAATTCATCAGGTTTTGGTGCTGCTGCAACTGGCTCTTCGTGAACTACCGGAGGGGCTGCCACTACAGGTGCCGGCTGTGCTACGGGTTGCTGATAAGGAGCGAATGCTGATGGCGCTTCAAACTGCATAGCGCCTGATTCTGCACGTTTTTCTTCCAAATCGCGTAAGCGACGAGCCTCACGCTCTTCTTCCTTACGTTCCTGCGCGTATTGGTATAGTTTGCGGGCTTGTACTTTAGGTAGATAATCAACACCCATCTCGGCACCATTGGTAGTTTTTACACTGAATATAGCACCGATTATTTCTTCCTTGGTGAATACATCTACAATATCTTTCCAAACAAAATCAACAAATTTGATAGACAGGCCCAGGTTTGCCGGGGTGAAAAACAAAATGCGTTTGTTGGTTATAGCGATGCAATCAGGCAAAATATTTACTAATGGCTTTTTTTGAACCGCGATGTATAATATTTCTTCGCCGGATGAAAGCAGGTCGTTTAGGCGAGAGTATACTTTCTCTACTGTTTTCGGGTCCTGCTCGTCGTTCAAAAATTTCTCAATCATATGTATGGTTGTTTAATGGGGTAAATTTAATAATATTATGTTATTTACAGGTTAAGTTTTATGCTATCAGCAAATTACAGCCGCGTATGTCGGCATTGTCAAACCTTCCGAGTACCTCAAAGCTACCATCAGCATAAACCCTGCCAAGATCCTGCGTAGCTAAAAAGGCGCAGGAGTTGATATTAGCCAGGTCGATAATATTAATACCGCCTGCTTTGCCATCTTGCATTAGCGTCACCGGGTCGTTGGTATCACGGGTGATAATGCGCATCCAGGGCGGGCAATTGAATATCCCATCGCCTTTGGAATACGCCTGTGATAACAGCTCCGTCATCCCGTACTCCGAGTGTATGGTATCTACCCCAAAACCTTTGGTTAGTATGTCGTGGAGTTCCTCGCGGATCATCTCCTTGCGCCTGCCTTTCATGCCGCCTGTTTCCATCACAATTAGTTCTGGGAAGTTAACCTGATACTGCTCCACAAAATCCAGCAGGGCGAAGGTTACGCCCAACAGCAGCGTAGGCTTGCCCGTCTGCTGTTGCTTTTTAAGCTGATGGTACAATTCCTCATGGTTATACAAATAAAAGCCGCTATCCGGATTGTTGGATTGTTTGATCAAATCTTCCGCCATATAGATTAACGACGATCCCTCACGCTCTAAATAGGCGGGGAGGAGTGCCAGTACCGTATAATCCTTTATATCACCATAAAACAACTCAAAGGCCTTACGGAAACTCTCTACATACCAACTCACATCCGTAACCAGGTGTCGGCTGGTGATTAACCCCGTGGTGCCCGAGCTGGTAAAGGTAACCTGTACAGCATCAGCATTACTCACCACTGCATGCGACTTAAAAAACTCGATAGGTAAAAAAGGGATCTGTTCCACTTGTTTAACGCTGTCCACATCAACCCTCAAGCCTTCGATAAATTCGCGGTATACGGCACAGTGTTGCGCCTGGTGGCGAAATACCTGCAAAGCGGCATCAGTAAATTGCTCACCGCTACTAATTCCGAATATCTGATGCTTGCTTATTGCCATACCGCTGCAAATATAACTACGGTAGTTATAGTTTTATGCGATTTTTGAAACAACTCAACATTTCAGCGGTTTATTCAAATACATCTATAAACACAACAATACTATCGCTATGAAAACATTGAAATTATTATGCATGCCCCTGCTACTAAGTATATTTATAGTAATGGCATCCGCAACCGACGCAAGTAAAGAGACCGAGCGTATACACGCCGCCACCAACGTGATCAGAGATTTTGGTAAGATGAAGGAGAGCATCCCGCATGACCTGATTGCCGAATACAGCGGTATCGTCATCATCCCGCACCTGATTAATGCCGGTTTAGGCATTGGCGGATTACGCGGTAAAGGCGTGGCTCTGGTGAAACTACCTAACGGTAAATGGAGCGACCCTGTGTTTGTTACCCTTACAGGTGGCAGCATCGGATTGCAGATAGGCGTACAATCAACCGATTTGGTGTTGGTTTTCCGTCACAAGGGTGCTTTGGCTAAGGTTAAAAATGGCGACTTCACCCTGGGTGGCGACGTATCTGTAGCAGCTGGCCCGGTTGGCCGCAGCTCATCTGCCAGTACAGATTATAAACTGGAAGCCGAAGTTTACTCCTACTCACGCAGCCGTGGCCTGTTTGCAGGCATCACCCTGCATGGCTCAAACCTGGCTATCGACAAAAAAGCTGACCACAGGTTTTACGGTCACGACCTAAGCTCTGCCGATATATTTGAAATCGGCACCAGCACTACCGAAGGTGTAGTAGGCCTTAAAGAAGCTATCAGCCACTTGTAGGCATGTTTAGTTTTAAGTTTTAAATCCAACAAAGCCCTGCTGCAAAGCGGGGTTTTGTGTTTTGTACTGTACCACGGAACAAGTGGAACAGTTGGTACACCTGGTACACTTTTAGCCCCAAAAACGCCCTAAAAAGTACCAAAAAGGTGGTTTTTACATCCATTTTAATCCGTTTTTACACCCATTTTAGCGCCAAAAACAGTGCTTTTTAGCCAAATTATGCCCAAAAACGACTGCTTTTTGCCGCTTTTTACCCCATTTTTGTCCGAAAAAGACCGCTTTTTACGCATGTTAAAATCCTGGATGCAACAATTTGGTACACCCGAACACCACATTGGCACTCTAGCCACCATGTCATTGCGAGGAACGAAGCAATCTCGTTGCTATACAGAGGAAATAGAATATGTCACTTAGGGCGTTGCCTTCGGCCCGGGCTTTCCGCTCATACGCCGCAAGGCCTTAGGCGCGTAGGCCGGTATCCGCTGCACTCCATAACGCGGAAACTGCGAATGCAACATAGAGTTACAGATGAGTTGCATATGGAGGCGTAATTAATATATCACTGTAAATAACTTCAGATAAATGACTATATTTACATTTAAACAAAACCTATTCTTATTACATGAACGTAGACAAAATTACTAACAGAGCTTTTTACACAATAAATCTAAAGCTTCGAAAAAATCATAACCACCGAGATGCAACAAGACAAGAATATATTGATATTGTTAAAAAGGTCTTTAATCGAAAAATTCATAAACCATCCTCAAATGGTAAACATTGCATAATAAGAACTTTGCTAGACCGAACTGAAGATGGTAATGTAAATTATCTTTATGGGTTACTGGCTCAATTTACTTATTTTGAAAATAAGAGTTGGTTTGATATCGATACTTTAGATGTTGATTTACAATTTCAACTTAGAGATGGTTTGTTTCCTGATGCTGTTGAAACAGAATTTGTTTTCGATCCAGATAATCATAAATTTAGCTTTATCACTAAGTCGTCCATTGCTATATCTCCTTATCCAGTTCGTGCTTTTTGGGAGGAAGCTTTAAATGCCGTCAAAGATGAAGCAGATTTTATACACGTTGATGTAGTCACTAGTCAAGATTTTATTGTTGAATTGTCTAAAGCTAGACAAATTAGGAGATTAGAAATCGATTTAAATTATTCAAATTCAGGTATTGGTTCGATTACAAAAGACGTTGTGGATAAAGACTTAAAAAGAACTAATGCTAAAAATGCTTCTATTGTAATTACAGCAAAGCGTAATGAAGGTATAGACATTCAAAATAGTGATATTATAAAAGGGGCGTTGGAATTATCTGAAGAAGATGGCGAGGCAAAAGCAAGAGTCATAAATGAAAATGGTAACCTTGTAGACATAAGTACTAAGAAATTTCCAAAAAAGGATTTCTTTAATTCAAATTCTATTTATCTTTTGAGTAATTTATTTGAGAAAGTAAGGCAAAACTGGCCATTAATTAAGAACAACTAATGGAATTTGGATGGAAACGCATTTGGCAACTTTATGGGTTGTCAGAATTATTTAGTAAGAAAAATAAATTATTTTATTTTTCTATTTCAGTAGTCCTTTTGGTATTAATATTATTGTTGATTTTAAATCATAAAGATGATTTAGTATATCATTTACTAAATAATTTAATTGACGATAGCATTTCTATATTTCCGACATTATTAGGATTTAATTTAGGAGCATATGCGTTAATTATTGGTTTTTTGACTAATGATAATCTTAGAAAAGCAGTAATAGAGGGAAAGGAAGAAGAATCAAAAAATTCTTTAGAAAGAATAAGTAGCGTTTTTGCGATTAATATAATAACTCAGGCAGTAACTTTACTATGTGCATTTTTGATAAAAGAATTTATGCAAATCACACAAACAGTTATTCTTAGTTTATCTTATGTAAAAGTGATAAATTATTTAACATTCGAATCTATGTTGTTCTTGAGTTTATACTCAATTGCTTTAGTTATACAGAATGCGATAAATGTGTTTGATTTTAACCAATTGTTTACATATTTTTCTACAAAACCTCCTGAAAAGAAATAAAAATATATGTTTCAATGGGCTTTTATTTGAATAATGAATTGAATATTACATAATGCCTATGCTTCTAAGGTCCTCCATGATTTTAACAAAAGAATTTTTAATTTTTTCATAAAACTCAACCCCATTCATTTGGGCTACAAATGGGTTTTCCATCAATTCTTGGCGAAAATCATTTAACGCTATTTCAAAGCCGAGGTAATCCCATTGTTTTTCCGACATGTAAATTTGAGGAACTGGGTAATAATTACCTTCACTTTTTACAGCGAATTTAAGATCATCTAATATTTTGCCGAATAAATAACCAGGTATTACCATGCCTTGGTTTAGATCAGGATAGTAATTAGGCCATTTTTTGATTCTAGTTATTTTGTCTAGAACACCATTAATCACTTTTATTAACGCTATTCTAGTATTATCGGCGGTTTCATTTTTTTTCAATAATTCATTTTTTATAACTTCAAATTGACTTTCTAAGTCGATTCTTTTTTTCTGTTCAACATTTAATTCAACTTTATATTCAGGGTGTTGTTCCAAAAACGAAATCTGAGATTTATTAATTTCAATTTCAAATGCTAGTTCATAATATTTTTCTGTAGTTGTCATTTCAATAATTAGGTTAAAAGTAAATATATCGATTTTTAACTATTTTCGTTCCTATTACTCAAATGTCCCACGCTACCGCAAGCATCCCGCTTGTGAGTTCGCTCTGTATAGCAAAGAGATTGCTTCGTTCCTCGCAATGACAATTGGGAGAATGTGCCAACCATCCAAGCGCGCAAAGGCCCGACGGAAAACCGGGCCGGGAAGTTGGCCTTGCGGGCAGAAGGTTTTTTCCGTCTTGATTTTTTGCTGCTTTTTTATCAAGAAAAAAGTAGTAGCCCCCGCGGCAATGAGCGGGCGTGAATACTTCATTAAAACGAAAATATGTCTGATGAGGGACGAATCAAAAGATTAAAAAGATTTGTCATTCTGAACGCAGTGAAGAATCTTCTAAAGGCGATAAGCGGACATGCAAGGCCGTTACGCATATCGAAGAAGATTTTTCGCTGTCGCTCAAGAGAGAGTTCTTCACTGTGTTCAGAATGACAAAGGAGAATTAAAAAAGCGTCTGTGATTGAGACGAAAAATCTGTACGGTGTAAACTACTTTACAGATTCTTCGTCCCTCAGAATGACAATTTTAATAGTGGGTAATCAATTATTATCATTAACCAATAAGGTTAATAAAGCAGCAATTACCATCAACCCACCCCCAACTTCTACAGCTAATAAGCGGTCGTTATTTAGTAAATGCGACATTATCCAGCCAAAAAACAACGAAGCTAAAATTTCGGGCAACACAATAAAGAAATTAAATATGCCCATGTAAATGCCTATCTTGTTTTCAGGCAAACAGCCACCAAGCATAGCATACGGCATTGATAATATACTTGCCCATGCAATACCCACCCCGGTCATCGACAGGTAAAGCATATTGGGTTGATGAACAAAACCTACTGATATTAAACCGATTGCCCCGGCAATTAAACACAGCATATGGGTGTATTTTCGCCCCAGTTTTGATGCTATGTAAGGAAGGAAGCATAACGCGAAAACAAAAGCAACTACGTTGTAAAAGGATAAGGTAAGTCCTGCAAATTCTATCCCTTTAGTATATAACTCATCTTTTTCACTCAGTGCGCCAAATACATTACGGGCAACGGCAGGCGAATAATAAAACCACATCAGGAACAAGCCCGGCCATGTAAAAAACTGCACTAATGCTAATTGCCGCATCCGTTTGGGCATGGTTATAATGGAATGAACTATCTCTTTAGCGCCGGCACCAAAGCCTTTCCTTTCTTCTTTAGTTTTTTGTCGCTCGGTTAAATCAGCCGGAGGGTATTCATTGGTCGTAATTATAGTGTAAAGTACCGCCGAAATAAAAGCGAACGCTCCGATGTAGAACGAGTACCTAACCGTTGCAGGTATAGTGCCGGCAACTAATTGGTTATGCACATTAAACCAATGTGCCATCATCCACGGCAATGCCGATGCCACAATAGATCCTAATGCTATAAAAACACTTTGTGTGGCAAAACCCCTGGTACGTTGTTCATCGGGTAGCTTATCGGTAACAAAGGCACGGAAAGGCTCCATGCTCACATTTATGGAAGTATCCATTATCCACAATAACCCGGCGGCCATCCAAAGTGTGGACGACTGTGGCATTAAGATTAAAGCAATTGTGCTTAAAATAGCTCCGATTAAAAAGTAGGGACGCCTGCGGCCTAAAATGGGATGCCATGTGTGGTCGCTCATGTAACCTACAATAGGCTGTACCAGTAAACCGGTTAGGGGGGCAGCTAAAAAAAGCATGGGTATTTTATCAGGCTTGGCACCCAGGTATTCATAAATGGCGCCCATGTTGGCCATTTGCAAGGCCCAGCCAAATTGTATACCTAAAAAGCCGAAGCTCATGTTCCATATTTGCCAGAAGGATAATCTAGGCTTGGGAACGTTTCCGATTTTTGACATAATTTATTAGTTCAATAGTTTATTAATTGGTTGTCGTCGTCTGAACTCGAATTTATGGAATTAATGAATTAGTAGAATGTTAGATATATTTAATTCTTCTCTATTAAATATATGCTGACCATTCCTAAATTCTAAAAATTCAGGTTCAAACAATTTTAGATTTAGACAATTTCCAACAGCAATCCGCTTGTTGCCGGAAGCGTTAAGTTTACGCCGTCTAATATATTATTTACTTTATAATTTGTTGTACTTAGCAGATCATTAAATTGTACCGCGCCGTTGATTTTTATTATTTGTAGCAGGTCATCAGGTAGTTTCACCGTAATATTTTGTTCGTAACGATTAAAATTGGCAATCACCAAAACCCTTTGACTATCGGTATAACGCAGGTAAATGTATAAACGTGTATTAAAGCCGGATTGGTTTTGGTTAGCTACCATTAGTTCATAAAACTTGCCTATGCGGAGGGCGTCGCTGCTGCGGGTTACGTTTAATAGTTTGGTGTAAAAGGCATGAAGGTTTTTTTGATCTTCGGATAATTGGCCTCCATCAAAATTACCATTATTCAGCCATTTCTGATGCTCCGGTACGCCGCAATAATCGAATATACTGGTGCGGGTATCGCTACTAAAACCCATAGAATGCCCGGCAGGCTCCCCAACTTCCTGACCAGAATAGATCATCACCGGGCCAACGTTTAATGTCGCTGTAACAATCATCCCCGGCACAGCCAGCCATGGGTTGCCCGCGAAAACCGGATTTGCTATACGCTCTTCATCGTGGTTCTCTAAAAAGCGCAGCATGTTGGCGTCCATATTAACGCATTGGTGGTTCCATACGCTGTTGATGTCCCACGTAGTGGCATTATTCTCGTTGCGGATGAGTTTCTTTATGCCATCGTACAAACCAACTTTATCGTACAGGTAATCAAACTTACCATCAAAAATATGGTGACGGTATTGATCAACCTGATAAGTCTCGCCCAAAAAGATAAGATCAGGGCAGGTAGCTTTTAATTTAGGAATGAGCCATGCCCAAAACTCAACCGGCACCATATCAATCATATCGCAACGGAAGCCATTAACGCCTTTTTTAGCCCAGTAATCTAAAATATCAAACAGCTTATTCCAAAGCGGCGGTACTGGGTCGAAATAGGTTTTATGACTATCCAGATAATCAACCCCATAGTTAAGCTTAACAGTCTCGAACCAATCATTTATTGATGGCGATGCGCTGAACACATCATTACCGGTTGCCTTAGCGGGATTCTCATCAAAATGCCCATCCTTTAAAGGACTTTTAAATTCATCGCCACCGGGGTTATAACCTTGAGGGACTTGGAATGCCTGCCCGCTTATATAGTAAAAATCATTTTTGGGGTCGAAGGATTTGGTAGTATCATCATTCTCACCAATATCCTTAACGCCTTCCGGTTTACTATCCGAAGTGTAAGTGCGCGATACATGGTTGGGGATAAAATCGATAATTACTTTTAATCCGACATCATGTGTACGTTTAACCATGGCTTCAAACTCCGCCATGCGGTTAGCAACATCAACAGCCAGATCAGGATCTACATCATAATAATCCTTCACCGCGTAAGGCGAGCCCGCTCTACCCTTCACCACATCCGGATCATCGGTTTTGACGCCGAATTGGGAATGATCCGTCATGGTAGCATGTTCGATTATCCCCGTATAAAAAATATGGGTGATTCCCAAGGATTTGATTCCGGCGAGAGCCTTTTCGTTAATATCATTAAACTTACCACAGCCGTTTTCTGCTATCGAGCCGTAGTATTTATTAGTAGTATTGTTATTGCCAAATAAACGCGGCAATAGTTGGTAGATGATGAATTTATGATCGGAAAGAGCAGTCATGTAATTGGTTTTAAATTCCCCTCTTGAGAGGGGGCGCGTAAGCCTGTGTGATGGCAGGGGTGTGTCTCTATAACTTACATACCCTAACCAAAACTGTTTAATGCTTTTTTATATAGATACCTCGCTATTTGCTTTCACAGGCGATTGCTTATCGTCAACCAAAATAGTGGCCTCAATATCCGAAAGATTTTTAACCAATATACCCTCCTTGCTCACTTTAATATTGAGCAACGCACCACGGAAACCAATATTGAACGAGAACGATTGCCATTTACCCGGTAAAAATGGCCTGAACGATAGCTTGCCATCGCGCACACGCATACCGGCAAAGCCTTCAACAACCGTCATCCAGGTACCTGCCATGGAAGTGATGTGACAGCCATCTTCGGTATCGTTATTATAATCGTCCAGATCCAAACGAGCGGTACGCAGGTAAAATTCGTAAGCCCTTGCCTCATCGCCCAGTTTAGCGGCTATAATAGCGTGCAGGCATGGTGATAACGACGATTCATGAACAGTCCTAGGCTCATAAAAATCATAATTCCTGCGGATGGTTTCAATATCATACTGATCCTCGAAGAAATAGATCCCCTGTAAAACATCAGCCTGTTTAATAAAGCATGAACGTAATATCCTGTCCCAGCTCCATTTTTGGTTCAGCGGGCGATCAGATGCGGGGAGATCTTTAACCAAAATCTGTTCCTTATCCAAATAACCATCCTGCTGCATAAATACCCGGTGTTGCTCATCATACGGGAAATACATATTCTCAATAATGTGGATGAATTTGTCTATTTCGTCCTGCTCGTTAAAGCTAAGCTTAGCGATTAATGCCTTGTATTTGGTTTCATCCAAACCTTTAACTTTTTCAATAACCTCGGTGGTATATTGCATGCACCAGCAGGCTAAAGTATTTGTGTACCAGTTGTTGTTTACATTGTTTTCGTATTCGTTAGGCCCGGTAATGCCCAGCATTACATACTGCTGCTTAGCCTCCGACCAGCTAACCCGTTGCGACCAAAACCTGGCAATCCCAATCAGTACTTCCAGCCCATAATCTACCAGATAGCTTTCATCGGCAGTATAACGAACATAATTAAATATCGCATAGGCCATAGCGCCGTTACGGTGTAGTTCTTCAAAGGTAATTTCCCACTCGTTGTGGCATTCTAAACCGTTGATGCTCACCATAGGGTACAATGCGGCTCCGTTCCCAAAACCCAGCATGGCTGCATTTTCATAAGCCTGTGGAAGTTGTTTATATCGATATAATAACAAGTTCTTAGTCACCTGCTGCTCTGCGGTCGATAGGTAGAAAGGCACGCAATAAGCCTCGGTATCCCAATAAGTAACACCACCATATTTCTCGCCGGTAAAGCCTTTAGGGCCGATATTCAGACGATCATCCTGACCAGTATAGGTCTGGTTCAGTTGGAATATATTAAACCTGATGCCCTGCTGCGCTGATGCATCGCCCTCAATAATAATATCGTTATGTTTCCACTTTTCAGCCCAGGCATTGGCTTGTTCGCTCAACATGGTATCGAAACCTTTTTTGCTTACGCGATCTAAGGTTTCTTTCAGCTTATCAGCCAATTGCTCAACCGGGTGGTTTTGTGAAGATAGGTTGGCCGCGTACTTAAATAACGTAATAGCCTGACCCTGTTGTGCCTGCAACTCCACTTTAGCGCCTATATATTTTTCTTTTTCTATATTTTCTGCGGATGTTGTTACTGCTACACCATTTTGGGTGATGCTGTACAACATGCCCGTAACCACATCAAAGCCTGTTTTTTTGGTGCGCAGATGTACTAAACATCCGTTAGTAAAAGATTCTTTACCAATCTCGTCCCAAAACTTCTCATCGTAGTTGGCATCCTGGTTTACTACATCACCATCAATAAAAGGAGTTAGGGTAATGCTGCCGCTGAAGTTTTTTGGGGTGATGGTATACTTAATAACTCCTGCCTCGTCATCAACCATGCTGCAAAAGCGAATGGACTCAACCTCAACTACTTTACCCGCACTGTTTTTAGCAGTAAAATTACGTTTCAGATAACCTTCCTGCATATTCAACTCCCTGCGAAAACTGCTGATTTCACATTTAGCCAGATCAAGCTGAATACCGTCAATTACCACATCAATGCCTATCCAGTTGGCAGCGTTGATCACTTTGGAGAAATATTCCGGGTAACCGTTTTTCCACCAGCCTACACGGGTTTTATCATTATAATAAACGCCCGCCACGTAGTTGCCCTGCAAGGTTTCGCCGCTGTATGCTTCCTCGAAGTTAGCACGCTGCCCCATTCGGCCATTACCCAGGCTAAATATACTTTCGGATACCTTATTATGATGAGGATCAAAGCCCTCTTCAATAATCTTCCACTCGTCTATTTTAATGTAGTCTTTCATTGCTATCGTGTTAAAAACATGTCATTGCGAGCGCAGCGTGGCAATCGCGAACTATGCCTGATCGATTTGCATGGTTCGCGATTGCTTCGTCGTTCCTCCTCGCAATGACAAGAGTATTAGGTTATTCTTTTTTACAATTCTTTCAACTTCTCCAAACTCATCTTCTCCAACCCGCTAATCACTAAATTAGCTTCGCCCAAAACATCCGGCGAGCCTATGCCCACGGCTTTCATGCCACCTGCTATAGCTGCTTCAACACCTGCAATGGCATCTTCAAACACCACACATTCAGCCGGCGCAACGCCAACGGCTTCAGCACCTTTTAAAAACACTTCCGGGTCGGGTTTGGCTTTGGTAACCTTGTTGCCATCAATTACGGCATCAAACAAATCAACAATATCCACCTTCTCCAATATCATCGTCGAGTTTTTACTGGCCGACCCCAATGCCGTCTTTAATCCCGCTGCGCGGCAAGTCAATAAAAACTCCTTTGCGCCGGGTAATATTTCGGCTGGTGTCATATGGCTGATCATATCCACGTACCACGTATTTTTAAGCGTAGCCAACTCCTCCTGCTCGGCAGGCGATTTACTGATGCCACCCCATTGCAATATCAATTCCAAACTGCGTGTGCGGCTAACACCTTTCAATTTCTCGTTTTGTTCTTCAGTAAAATCAAAACCAAGTTGGTTGGCCAGGCGTTTCCAGGCTTTGTAATGGTAAACCGCGGTGTCAACAATTACACCATCTAAATCAAATATGCAAGCTTTTATAGTAGTCATTATCAATATGTACAATTGACACTAAGGTATGGTTTTTTAATAACCCGTCTAAGATAATTTACAAATATTGATTCGGTGGGATTGTTCAACGGTTAGTTTGGGGTGGGAGCGGGGTGTGAGGTGCCGGAGAGGGCGAACGAAATGATTTCTAAAACCTTACTGTCATTGCAAGGAACGAAGCAATCTCTATGCTATACAGAGAAAACCTACAAAACCGACTTATCTATGTAGAGATTGCTTCGTTCCTCGTAATGACGCTTAAACACTCAAGTGCAGCAAAATTGGGGAAGGTAAACATGAGCGCAAAAAAGGTGTTAAAAAAATAAATTATATTTACCCAAATAATACCTTCCCTCTATCAAAATGCGATTATATTTAAAAATCACCTGTTTAAGTTTATTAACATTAATTATAGCAGGCTGTAAAAAAGACCCTAAAGGCTCAAAAACAGTTGATGTATATGTATCCGGCATTGCCAACGGTAAAGCAACCTATTGGAAAAACGGTGTAGCAACACAATTGGGCGACGGAAATTCAATTGACGGGAAAATTGTAGTAAGTAATGGTGATGTATATGTCTCTGGAGGGGTAGAAACCGGGCAGGGGCCATCCGCTTTTTATTACAAAAACGGTACGCGTATTGATTTAGGTGCCGGTGAAACGTACGCTGTTGCTGTGAACGGAACAGATGTTTACCTGGCAGGGATGGTTTTAACTCCTAATGGATACTCAGAAGCTGCTTATTGGAAAAATGGCCAGTTGATTAATTTAGGCGTTGGCGGCGATATTTATGCAATTACGATAGTAGGAAACGACGTGTATATGGCAGGCGAAACAACCAACGATATGGGCGGCAATTTAACAGCAACATATTGGAAGAATGGCGTCGCCACAACTTTAGGATTTGGGACAGCCACTTCAATAGCTGTCGCAGGAAATGATGTATACGTATCTGGCTTTAACAGCGATGCCAATGGCATGGCAGATGGCTACTGGAAAAATGGAACGTTCGTCCCTATTGAAAATGCTCTCGATGGGACTATTTATGATATAAAGGTATCCGGTAATAACGTTTATCTTGCAGGCTACATCACCAAAGGAGCCGGAATGTATGCCACGCTCTGGAAAAACGGCGTAGCAACAAGTTACGACGAATATACAATAGCTTACGGATTGGCTGTAAATGGAACCGATACTTATATGGCGGGTAGCGATATACAAAAACCACCCGGAAATGTCCAATTTGCCTACTCATGGAAGAATGGCGCGCCGTCTGTTTTGTCAAATACCGGCCTTAATTATGGAAAATCTGTATTTGTTGTCTCTCACTAATTATCCCTCTCATATTCGAGTGTGAAAGATTAGTTGGGGTGGGAGCGGGGTGTGAGGGTGCCGGAGCAAGGGAACGGAATGACTTCTAAAACTTTACCGTCATTGCGAGACACGAAGCAATCTCTATACTCTGTAGAGCGAACCTGCAAATCAGAATCCCCTCTTTACGCCGCAGGCGAAGAGAGGGTGGTCGAACGCAGCAAGACAGGGTGAGTCAATGAAGCGGAAGCTTTGGGCGTTGCCTCCGGCCCGGGCTTTCCGCTCATACTGCACAGGCATTAGCCACGAGCAGGTATCCGCTCCACTCCCTAACGCGGAAAATAAAATGCAGCTCACCCGCCTTCCGCCGTAGGCGAAGGGAGGGTCGACCAGCGAAGCGTAGTCGGGGAGGGTAAAGCGAAGCGCGCAAGAGCAAATTAACTAACCACCTTGTCATTCTGAACAGAGTGAAGAATCTTCTTAGAGCGAAAAGCGAACACGGAAGGCCGATATGCATATCGAAGAAGATTCTTCGTTCCTCAGAATGACAATCTATTTTTATATTCAACAAGTGTAACAAGAGCTTACTAAGGACAAGAAAAGCACAAGTCCACCGTTAACCGCCTAAAACCGGCATCGTCTGGTTCGGCAACCACACCAGACGTTAAAGCACAAACATTCAAAGAAGCAGGCGCAGCCGGGAGTTTATTCACAGTTGTTTATTTTTTTGATGGTGTTCATGAGATCGCTGCGCTAGGTTTCTTTGGTTACTTTTCTTTTGCGGAAAAAGAACGGCGGAGCCCTCTTGAGATCCTTTGAAAACAAACAACCGAAAAAAAGTGACGACTTAGCGTCAGCGATACCATAGACAAGTATTCAGCATGAACCGAAGTAAGAAAACCAATCTAAAAATCTCTCATTAACATACACTACAGAATAACGTAACAATTTGATAATCTGAATTTTTCGTGAAATAAGCATGATATCGATTTCTTTGATTAATAAACTAATTAATCACTATTGCTCACCCAAAAAATCAAATTATGCTCCATGTATTAAGTGCAATCACCCTGCCGCTACTCGGCGAGGTTAATTTAAGCACGTCGCTGCTAATTGTTTTTGCTATTTGTTTACTGGCGGTTGTCGGCTTTGAGTTTGTTAATGGTTTTCATGATACGGCTAATGCTGTTGCTACGGTTATCTACACCAAAGCATTAAAACCTGTTTATGCTATTCCATGGTCAGGCACATGGAATTTCCTGGGTGTATTTTTAGGCGGTGTGGCTGTGGCCATGGGCATTTTAAAGCTACTTCCTTTAGATGAACTGATGAAACTGCCCGTAAGCGTTGGTGCCTGTATGGTGCTGGCGGTATTGCTGGCCTCCATAGTATGGAACTTAGGTACATGGTACTTAGGTATCCCTTGTTCCAGCTCGCATACTTTAATAGGCGCTATGATTGGCGCCAGTATAGCTTTTACCTGGTACTACGGTGGTGCCGGTGTAAACTGGGATAAGGCAAAAGAAATTGGTTTATCGCTGATCTTATCACCGCTGATCGGTTTTGGTGCAGCGGCAGGACTGATGTATCTGTTGATCCACGTGATCAAATGGAAAGCATTGTTCCACATCCCGGAAAACGAAAATGATACCCCGCCAATATTGATCCGTTTATTGCTGATCACTACCTGTACACTGGTAAGTTTCTTCCACGGCAGTAACGATGGACAAAAGGGTGTTGGTTTATTAATGCTGATACTGATTGCTTTTCTACCGGCAAAATTCGCGGTAAACCATGAAGTATCAAGTGATAAAACGTTGGCCTCGTTAAACCAGACGGAGCTGGTACTGAGCCATGTTACCGCATCGGATGCAGCAGGTAAAACCTTAATATTAAGTACCGATTCGGCTATAGATAAAACTAAGGCAGCATTAGCAAGCAGCAACCCGGCAGATAAAACCTATAAATTCCGCAAGCAGATAAAAAGTGCAGGTAAGGATGTTGTGGCGATATTAGCGGCACAGGATATTAAACTGGTAAACCAGGATAGGGTAACGCTTACAGAAACCTCAAAAGACCTTACCAACCTTACCGATTTCGCGCCTATATGGGTAATAGCCACCATATCAATATCTTTAGGTATTGGTACCATGGTTGGCTGGAAACGTATTGTGGTAACCATCGGTGAGAAAATAGGTAACCAGCACTTGAATTATGCGCAGGGCGCAAGTTCAGAGTTGGTAGCTGCCGCAACTATAGGCTTAAGCAGCAGCTTTGGTTTGCCGGTGAGTACCACGCACGTACTATCAAGCGGTATAGCCGGATCGATGCTTGCATCTGGCGGGGCGGGTAACCTGAATAGTAAAACGTTAAAAAATATAGCTTTGGCATGGGTATTAACTTTGCCGGTTGCTATAATTTTAGCATTTTTATTATTCCTGTTCTTCCACTTATTTATTTAATGCTTTAAAGCAAATTCACTTAAAAATATTGAAAAAATGAAACAAATACTTGTTGCTACAGATTTTTCAAACAGCGCAGCCAATGCCATGGAATATGCTATGCACTTAGCTAAAATATTGAACATGGAAGTATGCGCCATACACGCCATCGGCCCTACCGAAGGCATCAACAATAATACTTATAACGCTATTTTTATTGATGATTACTATAACAATAAACGCCAGGCACTAAAGGATTGGGTAGCCAAATTTACCGATGAGGATGAGTTTAAAGATATTGAAGTAAATACCGTTTGCGGTGTAGGTTTCCTGAAAAATGTAATAGGCAAATTCATTGAGGAGCACCACGTTGAGTTGCTGGTAATGGGTATGACAGGTTCTACCAACCTTGCAGGTATCGTAGGTAGTAACGTGAGCACCATCGTTTCAGCAGTAAAAATACCGACGCTTATTATTCCGTTGGAAAGCAAGTTTTCGGGTGTGCCGGTTATTACGCTGGCTACTGATTATGAAACCAGGCTATCAGCCGATGATGTAAATGCTTTGAATGAGATGGTCGAAGCTTTCGGGTCAAAAAACATGAAGGTATTGTACGTTGCTGAAAGAAAAGATTCAAAATATATCGAGGCCGGTGAAAGCAAACTGCAAGACTTAATTAAAAATGCCGAACTGGATTTTAATTACATAACTGATAGCCGCCCCTTAAATGGTATTATGCAGTTTGTGGAGGAACACCATACCGATATTTTATGCCTGGTGAAACATCACCACAACATAGTTTATCGCCTGTTTAACCGCAGCACCGTAAACCAAATCATGAACAAAACGGTAAAAGCCATATTGGTACTGCACGAATAACCACAACCTAAGTTTTATACAATTGCACAACCCATAAAGCCGCCAAAAGCGGCTTTATGGGTTAAAAAAGATGTGTGTTTTTTACCTCTTTACGCCATCGGCGTAGAGAGATTCTGTGTTAATTATCAAATAATATTTAATTTTGTTGCTTAAGGCGACTTTATGTTAGCCTGTTTAGGGCGGTGTAACTTCGGGTTATATCCGCTCTAACTC